>Ga0160467_100490_pt1 | contig 38272 bp, 39 predicted proteins | sample HID1972I_E11MG_FD_108221 | JGI IMG/M metagenome (GOLD analysis project Ga0160467, IMG submission 108221) | Enriched pill bug-associated microbial communities from UW Madison campus, WI, USA - HID1972I_E11 MG | ecosystem: Host-associated > Arthropoda: Insects > Digestive system > Unclassified ... | reverse complement strand
TTCGCTGCCGCACGTGGCCGCCGGCAAGATGCGCGCCCTGGCCGTGATGAGCCCGAAGCGCACGCCCGTCGCCCCCGAGATCCCGACGACCACCGAGCTCGGCATGCCGGAGCTGGTGCTCGAGTCCTGGTACGGCCTGGTCGCGCCGGCCGGAACGCCCCGCGCCATCATCGACCGGCTCAACCGCGAGACCGCCGCGGTGCTGGCCAGTCCCAAGGTGCGCCAGCAGCTCAAGACGCTGAACACGGATGTCGCCGCCGACACCAGCGCCGATGCCTTCCGCGCCACCATCGCCTCGGAGATCGCGCGCTGGCGCCCTGTGATCCAGTCCGCAGGCATCGTGGCGGATTGACGCAAAGAGAACACGCAGGACACATCGCATGGCACACGATTTCGATCTCGTGATCCGCGGCGGCCAGGTGGTCGACGGCACCGGCAGGCCGGCCTTCGCGGCCGACGTCGCCGTCAAGGACGGCACCATCGCGGCCGTGGGCGAAGTCAAGGGCCGCGGCGGGAACGAGATCGATGCGCGCGGAAAGATCGTCACACCGGGTTTCGTGGACATCCACACCCACTATGACGGGCAGGCGATCTGGGACAGGCAGCTCACGCCGAGCTCCTGGCACGGCGTGACCACCGTGGTCATGGGCAACTGCGGCGTGGGCTTTGCGCCCGTGCGGCCCTCGGACCGCGAGGCGCTGATCGAACTCATGGAAGGCGTGGAGGACATCCCCGGGCCCTGCCTCTCGGAGGGCCTGAGCTGGAACTGGGAGAGCTTCGGCGAGTACATGGACGCGCTCGACGCGCAGCCCCGCGACGTCGACGTCTGCGCCCAGCTTCCCCATGGGCCGCTGCGGGTCTACGTGATGGGCGCGCGCGCGCTGCGCCTGGAGAACGCCACGCCGGACGACATCGCGAAGATGCGTGCGCTCACGGCCGAGGCGATGCGCGCCGGCGCCTTCGGATTCTCCACCTCGCGCACCGTGAGCCACAAGACGGTCAAGGGCGATCCGACGCCGATGCTGCGTGCGCAGGAGGAGGAGCTCACAGGCATCGCCATGGGCTTGGCGGACGCAGGCCACGGGCAGATCGAGTTCGTCTCCGACTGGGACCAGCCGAGCCCTGCCGGGGAGTTCGCCATGCTGCGCCGGCTCGTCGAGCGATCGGGCCGCAGCTGCGTGTTCTCGCTCAATCAGCGCCACGGCGAACACAGCGAGATGTGGCGCGAACTGCTGGCGCTGTCGGACCAGGCGGCGGCCGATGGGCTGCGCATGCGTCCGGTCACCGCCCCGCGGCCCATCGGCTCGCTGTTCGGACTCTCGGGCACGCAGAACCCGTTCGCCGGCACGCCCACCTACCGCTCGATCGCGCACCTGCCGCTGGCCGAGCGCGTGGCGCGCATGGACGACCCGGAGGTGCGCCACCGCATCCTGTCCGAAGACCCGTACAAGGAAAGCACCTTCCCGCTTTTCGCACGCATGGGCTTCGAGCGGATGTACGAACACATGTTCCTGCTCGGCGACCCGCCCAACTACGAGCCGCCGCGCGAAACCTCGATCGCCTCGATCGCGCAGCGTGAGGGGCGCACCGGCGCGGAGGTCGCGTACGACATGCTGCTGGCCGACGAGGGCAAGGGCTTTCTCTACGCGACCTTCACCGGCTTCAACGAATTCGTCTGCGAGCCCACGCGCGAGATGCTCACGCATCCCAACGCCATGATCGGACTGGGCGACGGCGGCGCGCACGTGGGCTTCATCACCGATGCCGGCTTCCCGACCTACCTGCTGACCCACTGGGGACGCGATCGCGCGAGCGGCCGGCAGCCGCTGGAGGAACTCGTGCGCCGCTATACCAGCGACCCGGCCCGCACCGTCGGCCTGGACGACCGCGGACTCGTGCGCACCGGCATGAAGGCCGACCTGAATGTCATCGACTTCGAGCGGCTGGCGCTGGGCAAGCCCTACGTGGTGGCGGACCTTCCGGCCGGCGGCAAGCGGCTGCTCCAGGGAGCGAACGGCTACGCGGCCACCATCCTCTCGGGCGTGCTCACCTACCTCGAGGGCGAATACACGGGAGCCACGCCGGGCCGGCTGGTGCGCGGGCCGCAGAAGATTCCATTCTGAGCGCTCGGCGGGCACCGGGCTCAGGAGAACACCGCCGGCTGCACGTTCATGAGCGCCGTGCGCATGAAGCCGCCATCCACGATGATGTCCTGCCCGTTCATGTAGGAGGCCGCATCGCTGGCGAGAAAGGCGACGGCGTCCGCGATGTCCTCGGGCCGCCCAATGCGCCGGCTGGGCACGGCCTTGATACGCCCCTGGTGCAGCTTCTCATTCCGATAGAAGTGCTCCGACAGCGGCGTGCGGATCATGCCGGGGCTGACCGAGTTCGCCCGAATGCCGCGCGGCCCCCACTCCACCGCCATCTGGTGCGTCAGTCCGAGCACGCCGGCCTTGCTCGGTCCATAAGGGCCGATGTCGTTGGGCACGCGTGCGCCGATCGATGCGATATTGACGATGGCGCCCCTTCCCTGCGCCAGCATCATGCGCGCAAGGTGCTTGGCACAGAGGAACACTCCCCGCAGGTTGACACCGATGACCTTGTCCCAGACTTCGACCGGGAATTCCTCCAGCGGAATGACCGCCGCCATGATCCCGGCATTGTTGACGAGGATGTCGCAACGGCCGAACTCCGATTTCACGGCCTCGGCCATGGCCTCGACCGATTCTTCGCGGGTCACGTCGCACACCAGCGAGCGCGCGGCCAGGGGGTGGGCGGGGGCGGCCAGGTCGCTCGCGACCACCCGTGCGCCCATGGCCGCCAGCCGAGCAACCATCGCACCGCCCAGTCCGCCGCCGGCGCCGGTGACGACAGCCACGCGCCCTTCGAGGGACTGCGGCGTGAAGGTGGGGACGGTGTCGGCGTGTGGCAAGCTCATCGGATTCTCCGGTAGGTGCAATGAAAAGGGGATCGCTTCGTCGACGGCGCAGGCCGGACGGGAAGCAACCGTCGAGGAAGCGCTTCAACCCAGCACATCAGCAGCCGCCGAGACAGCCGCCCGCGCCCATGCCTCGTAGCCGATCTGAGGCGCCCGCGTGTCGCTCGGCACCTCGATGCTGACCTGGATATCCGCCGGCAGGGCATCGAACAACGCGCGCAGCGCCAGCTGCCCTTCGCCCGGCAGCATCCTCTCGCAGCGCGCGGCATGGATGAGCCCGTCCACCGTGTCGGGCCCGGGAACGGGGCCGTCGCAGATCTGCGCATAGTGCAGCCAGGACGGGTCGAGTGCGCGCACATCCTCCAGCGTGCTGCCCGAGCGGGCGAAATGCAGCGCGTCCACGAGCACGCCGGCATTGCCGCAGGCGACTGCACGCACGATGCGGGCGGCCGTCTTCACGTCCGGCACCCGCGTCCAGGGCATGAATTCGAGGTCGCAGCTGAGATCGAAGCGCGCGGCAGCCCGGCACAGGGCCTCGAAGGAGGCCGTCAGGCGCGCCTCGTCGGGATCGTCGCCGGCCACCAGGATGTGGCGTGCGCCGAGCAGCTTCCCGACCTCGAGAAAGCGTTCATGGGATCCGACGTCGAAATGCTCGCCGATCCGCAGCACCTCGAGATCAAGAACCTTGACGCCGGTATCCGCGATCACCGCCAGCGTCTTCCGCAGCATCGCGGCATCTTCCATCAGGGGATAGCAGCGCCCGCCAGGCGTGGTCGGCAGAAGACGCACGCCGACGCCCGTGCAGCCGGCCTCGGCGGCGAGCTTCACCATCTGCGGCGGCGTGTACGGCAGCGCTATGAGCTGCGCCAGTGCAAAGCCGGCTCTCATGCCAATTCCACTTCGCGTGCGCCACGCACACCATAGGCACGATCGAACAGCGGCGAGGCCCCGCTCACCGCAGCGATGTCGGCCGCCGCCTCCAGCAGCGGGTCCGCCAGCGATCGCAATCTGCCTTCCGTGAGCCGCGCCGACGGGCCGGAGATCGCGAGGACGCCCACGGCCTCCCCGTCATCCCGCACGATCGGAACGGAGACCGCGGACAGCCCCTGCGTGTAGGTCTCGCTGGCGATCGCGTAGCCATGCCTTCGTGCCTGCCGCACTGCCTTCATCACGGCCGCGATGGTGCCTGGCGCCTTGGGGCCGAACTGCCCTGGAATCCCCAGGCCCTGCTTCATGACCAGCGCCACGGCGTCGTCCTCGGGCAGCGTCGAAAGCCAGGCGAATCCTGTCGCGGTGCAGGAAAGCTGCGCGTCGATGCCCATGTCGGGGTCGTAGCGCAGGCCGTTGCGTGCGCCCTGCGACTTGGCCACCCAGGTGATGTGATCCACGTCCACGACGCCGAGCCGCACCAGTTCGCCGCTCGCCGTCGCCAGGCGGTCCAGGATCGGCTGGCACAGGTCCACCACGCCCGAGTTCTTGAGATAGGTCAGCCCCAAAGTCACCAGCCGCGTCGTCAGCATGTAGACGCCCCGGTCGCGCGACTGCCTCACGTAGCCGCGCTCCGAGAGCTCGGCAAGCAGCCTGTGCACCGCGCCCAGCGGCAAGCCCAGCCGCTCGGCCAGGACCGCGATCTGAATGCCGTTCACGTCTTCGCACAGGCACTCCAGGATCGCCAGAGTCCTTCCCATCACGCCTGACATGGCATCTCCTTCAAAGTCCGACCGGCTGCTGCGCGCGGGCCGCGCGGCCCACCGCCAGCGCGGTCCTGAGGGTCTGCAAGCCGTCCTCGCCCGAACACACCGGCGTCTCGCGGCCTTCGGCCACCGCTCGCAGGTGCCGCAACTGCTCCACATAGGGGTCGCGACGATGCAGCATGGTGCGCTCCATGCGCAGCGGCTCATGCCAGCCTCGCTGGCCCGGATGCCGCCAGAGGTTCAGCCTGGGCAGGGTGAGCGAGCCTTCGGTGCCGCCGATGAAGTGCGTATCGACATCCACCTGCGCATAGTGGGCAGCCTCGCCCGCGGCCAGATCCCAGTTCCAGGGCGTGACCGCGGCATCGCTGACCGACAGGGAGGCCAGCGCGCCACCGGCGAAGCGCAGGATCACGGCAGCCGTGTCCTCCACCTCGAAGCCGCGCACGTCGTTCGAGGCGACGGCCTGAACGCTCTCGACGTCGCCGATCAGGAAACGCAGCAGATCCAGGTCGTGGATCAGGTTGATCAGCACCGGCCCTCCCCCCGCCTGCCTGCGCCATGCGAGATCGAAGTACGAATCCGGCTTGAGCCACGTCGCCATCGCCGTGGCGGTGACGATGCGCCCCAGCGCACCGGAGGCGATCAGGTCCTTCGCACGCCGGAGGATGGGGTTGTGGCGGCGCTGGTGCCCCACCATCAGGGGCACGCCCGCGGTCTGCGCGGCATCGCACAGGCGTCGCCCCTCCTCCTCGCTCTCGGCAACGGGCTTTTCCATCAGCACGGGAAGACCGTGGCGAAGGCAGTCGATCCCGATGCCGGCATGCGTGGCGTTCGGCGTGGCGACGATCGCCGCCCGAACCTCGGCACGCTCCAGCAGGGCCCGATGGTCGGTGAAGCAGGGCACCCCGATCGAAGCTGCGAAGTCGCGCGCCGCAGGCGTCGGATCGGCGATGGCCGCCACGCATGCATCGGGATGGCTCAGCAGGCGTTCGATGTGCATGCGGCCGATGGCGCCAGCGCCGATCACGGCGACGGGCATCCGGGCGGAAGTGGAGGATCTCATGAGTCGATGCGTCGAATGGACGGATTCATTATGGAAAATATTTTCTCGAATGGAAACCACTTTCCATTTTTAATGGAATTCTGCTATGGTTGGGCCAATCCTCGAACCTCAACGGCATGCTCGAAAGCTACAGCGGCGCGACGCGCGTCATCTTCATCGCGGGCGACCCCATCGCCCAGGTCAAGTCGCCGTCCGGCGTCACGCGATTGCTGCGCGAACGGGGCGCCGACAAGGTGGTCGTGCCGGCGCATGTCCGCGCGGAGGACTTCGGGTCGTTTCTTGAAACCGCGCTTCGCATGCCGAACGTGAACGGCGTCATCGCCACGGTGCCCCACAAGTTCGCGCTCGCCGCGGCATGCACCGGGCTGACCGGCCGCGCGCGATCCATCGGGGCCGCCAACGTTGCGCGCCGCGCACAGGCAGGAGGCTGGCATGGAGACATGTGCGATGGCGAAGCCTATGTCGCCGGCTTGGCCAGGCTTGGTTTCGACCCGCGCGGCAAGCGGGCCCTGCTGGTGGGTGCGGGCGGTGCAGGCAGCGCCATCGCGCATTCGCTGGTCGATGCCGGTGTTTCCGCACTCGCCCTGCACGACATCGACGCGCAGCGCCGCGACGCGCTGCTCGCCCGCCTGGCTTCCTATGGCGGCACGGATGCCGGCGCAGGCTCGGCCGATCCGCGCGGCTTCGATCTGGTGATCAATGCCACGCCCATGGGAATGCGCGCCGAAGACCCGCCGAGCGTCGATGTGACGGGAATCGGAAACGGCATGTTCGTCGGCGACGTGGTCACCGCGCCCGCCGTGACTCCCCTTCTGGAGGCCGCGCGAGCCCGCGGCTGCGGCACGATGACCGGGCTGGACATGTTCCGGGCCGTGAGCGAGCGCATCGCGGACTTCTACCTGGAGTGCGAATGAACTTCGACCTCGACGACAGCCAGCGAAGCCTGCTCGACACGGTGCGCCGCTTCATCGCCGAGGAGCTTCGGCCGCTGGAAGCGCAGGTCGAGTCCGGCGGCGTCCTGCCAGATGCGACGGCACGCGAGATCCATGCGAAATCCAAGGCGCTGGGCCTCTACGCCATCAACATGCCCAGCGAGCTTGGCGGGGCCGGCCTCGGCGCGGTCGACGCCATGCTGTGCGAAGAGGAATTCGGCCACACCACCGACATTCTCATCCGCCGCGCCTTCGGCAATGTGTACGAGGCCCTGCTCGCCTGCCGCGGCGAGCAGATCCCCCGCTGGCTGCTGCCTTCCGTGCACGGCGAACGCACGTGCGCGATCGCGATCACCGAGCCGGACGCGGGTTCCGATGCGCAGGGCATCCGCACCCGCGCCGAGCCCACAGCCGGCGGCTGGAGGCTCAACGGCGCCAAGCACTTCATCAGCGACGGCCTGTGGTCGGATTTCTTCCTCGTGTCGGCCCGCACCGGCGAGAAGGAGATCTCGCTCTTCATGGTGGACAAGGGCCTGCCCGGCTTCACGGTCGGCAAGGACCAGCCGATGATGGGCATCCGGGGCACGCCGCATGTGGAGCTGTTCTTCGACGACGTGCCTCTCGAGCCCATCGCGCTGCTCGGCGAGCGCGGCGAGGGCTTCAAGATGGCGATGCAATCGCTCGGGCGCGTGCGGCTGGCCCAGGTGGGCGCACGGGCCGTGGGAAAGGCGACGCATGTGCTCGAACTCATGAATGCCTATGCATGTGAACGCCGCCAGTTCGGGCAGCCCATCGCGGACTTCCAGCTCGTGCAGCAGATGATCGCCGACAGCGTGATCGAGGTGAATGCCGCGCGCCTGATGGTGCACCGCGCGGCCTGGATGATCGATGCAGGCCAGGATGCGCGCGACTGGATCGCCATGGTCAAGGTGCATGCCGCCGAGACCCTGGGCCGCGTCGTCGACCGTGCGGTGCAGACCTTCGGGGGCATGGGCTTTTGCAAGGAACTCCCGATCGAGCGCTACTACCGCGACGCGCGCATCTTCCGCATCTTCGACGGCACCTCGGAGATTCACCGCGGGGTGATCGCGCGCAGCGCGCGCAGGCAGGGCGCCTCGCTCTTCCAGCTCCATCGTTGACGCCATGCGATCCAAGTTCATCGCGGCGGATGCCGCCGCAGCGCTCATCGAGGACGATGACACGGTGGTGCTGATGGGCGGCGGCGGCGGCCTGATGGAGGCGACCTGCCTGTTCCAGGCGATCGAGCAGCGCTTCCTCGCGACGGCCCGGCCGCGCGGCCTGACGGTCGTTCACGCGCTGGGCATCGGCGACAAGAAGACCCTGGGCATGAACTGCTTCGCGCACGAAGGCCTGGTGCGCAAGGTGATCGGTGGCCATTGGGTGTGGTCGCCGCGCATGCAGCAGCTCGCCGCGAACGAGCAGATCGAGGCCTACATCCTGCCCGGCGGCGTGTCCTCGCAACTGCTGCGCGAGATCGGCGCCGGACGGCCCGGCCTGTTCACCCACGTCGGCCTGGGCACGGTGTGCGACCCCCGCCTGGGCGGCGGGCGGATGAACGCGCGTGCAACGGAGGACCTGGCCGAGGTGGTCGACATCGCCGGCCGCGAATATCTGCGCTACAAGCCCTATCGGGTCGATGTGGCGCTGGTGCGCGCCTCGGCCGCCGACGAGGACGGCAACATCAGCTTCGAGCACGAGGCCGCCAACCTCGATGCGCAGGCGCTCGCGCTGGCCGCCCGCGCCTGCGGCGGCAAGGTGATCGTGCAGGTCCGGGAGATGCTGCCGCGCGGCGGCCTGAAGGCACGCGAGGTCCGCATCCCTACGGCGTGGGTCGACGCGGTCGTCGTGGACCCGGGCCAGCGCGCCAGCTACGCCATTCCCTTCGATCCGCGGCTGTCGGGCGAGCTGACGGGCGAGCGGCGCTTCGGTCCCGAAGCCGATACGCACGAGACTTTCAACGAACGTCATGCGGTCGCGCGCCGCGCCGCCTGCGAGCTGTTCGAGGGGGCCGTGGTCAACTATGGCGTGGGCGTGCCGGACGCGGTCGCGGGACTCGTCGCACGACGCGGCGAACTGGACCGCATCTACCAGACGATCGAGCACGGCACCTATGGCGGCACCCTGTTGACGGGCGAGCTTTTCGGCTACGCACGCAATCCGACCGCCATCCTGGATGCACCCACCCAGTTCGACTTCTATGGCGGCGGCGGCCTGGACGTCGCGTTCCTGGGCTTCGGCGAGTTCGACGCGCAGGGCAATGTCAATGTCTCGCGCCTGGGCGGCCTGGCGGTCGGCCCCGGCGGCTTCATCGACATTGCGCAGAACGCGCGCAAGGTGGTGTTCTGCGGCACCTTCGCCGCCAAGGGCGTGAAGCTGCAGACCGGCGACGGGGCCATGCGGGTGCTGCAGCAGGGCGAAGTCCGCAAGCTGGTGCGGCAAGTGGAACAAGTCACCTTCAGTGGCCCGCAGGCCCTGGAACGTTCGCAGGAAGTGCTCTACCTCACGGAGCGCGCGAGCTTCCGGCTGACCGCGCGCGGCGTCGAGCTCTTCGAGCTGGCACCGGGCATCGATCTGGAGCGCGACGTGCTGGCGCAGATGGCGTTCCGGCCGCCGTTCGCCGAGTCCATTGCCACGCTCCCCGCTTCCCATTTCCTCGCCCAGGACGACCGCCTGGGCGCCCTCTCCTCATGAGCCAGGCCATCCCCGACGAAACGGACCTTGTCGCCATCGGCGGCGGCGCGGGCGGCATGACCGCCGCGCTGTCCGGTGCACTGAACGGCCTCGACGTGCTGCTGTGCGAGGCAACCCCGCAGCTTGGCGGCACCACTGCCACCTCGGCCGGCACCATCTGGGTGCCTTGCAACACGCCCAGCCGGGAGGCCGGGTTCGCCGACAGCTACGACGAAGCCATGCGGTATCTCGACGGCCTCATCCCCTCCGGCGAACGGCGAACGCTGCGCGAGACCTACCTGCGCACCGGGCCGGCGATCATCGACGAGATCATGCGACGCACCCAGGTGAGGTTCGTCGCCGCCGGGCAGCACCCCGACTACATCGACCTGCCCGGCTCGAAGACGGCCGGCCGCGCCATGGCCGCCGTGCCGTACGACGGTCGCCTGCTCGGCGCCGGCTTCGCCCGCGTGCGCCCGCCGATGAAGGAATTCATGGTGCTGGGCGGCATGATGGTCGGCAAGGCCGACATTGCCCACCTGCTCGACCGCTTCCGGTCATGGACGAGCTTCCGGCATACCGCCGCGCTGGTCCTGCGCTACGCGATGGACCGGCTGCGCTTCGAGCGCGGCACGCGCCTGGTCATGGGCAACGCGCTGGTCGCGCGGCTGTATGCCAGCCTGCTGGATGCCGGCGTGGAGGTGGCTTTCAGCGCGCCGCTGCAGGCGTTGATCGTCGAAGGCGGGCGAGTCCAGGGCGTTCGCCTCCAACGGGAAGACGGCTCGATCGCCAGCGTGCGCGCCCGGCGCGGCGTCGTCCTGGCAGCAGGCGGCATCGGCCGCCATCCCGAACTGCGTCGACAGGTGATGCGGCCGGGCCAGGACCAGTGGCCCTCGCTGGCGCCGCCGGCGAACCGGGGCGGCGGCGTCGCCGCAGCGGTGCAGGCCGGCGCCGCGATCGCCTCCGTGCCCGGAACGGCGGGCGTGCTCTACCAGCCGGTCTCCATCACGCGCGACCGCCATGGGCCGGCGGGCGTATTTCCGCACATCTTCCTGGACCGCGCCAAGCCCGGCTTCATCGCGGTGGATTCCGACGGCCAGCGCTTCACCAACGAAGGCAACTCCTACCACTACTTCAGCGACGACATGGCCCGCCACCATGCCGTCCGCCCCGCGGTCCCCGCGTGGGCCGTCTGCGACGCGGACTTCATACGCAGGTACGGGCTGGGCCTGGTGCATCCCGGAACGACCGACCTGAGGCCGCATGTCGAGACCGGCTACCTGACCTGCGCGGACACCATCGAGACGCTGGCGCACAGGATCGGGGTGAACCCGCAGGGCCTGGCTGCCACCGTGGCACGGAACAACGAATTCGCCCGCACCGGCGTGGATGCGGACTTCGGCAAGGGCAGCACCGAGGTGAGCCGCTTCAATGGCGATCCCGACCACCGGCCAAACCCGTGCCTGGGCCCCATCGCCACGCCGCCCTTCTGCGCCATGCAGCTATGGCCGGCCGACGCGGCCGCCGACGCCGGCCTCGCGACCGATGCCGATGCGCACGTGCTGCGTTCGGACGGCACGCCCATCGAAGGCCTTTATGCCTGCGGCGGAGACATGGCATCCATCATGTGCGGCAGCTATCCGGCGCCCGGCGCGACCATCGGTCCCGCGATGGTGTTCGGCTGGCTGGCTGGCGCACATGCGGCACGCGCGCGCTGAGGCGGTCGCTCCCGGTTCGAGATTCGCACCTGCCGTCCGGCCTCGGGGACACAGCGGCATGTCCTGAGACGCAGTGGACTACGCTGCCTCAGTCGACGCTCTCCTCACCGCAGGGCGAAGACAGCGGTTCTCGCTGTGCGTAAGAAGCTCTCTTCCTTCACGCTGCGTGCTGCGGCACACTGGAGTCGCTGACCCACAGATGGCTGGGCCGCGCGGTGCGGAACTGTCGGTTGACCCGGTCCAGGGGACAAAGGGCCTTGGCATCTCCGAGAGGTGGTGGGCAGACTTTGCCCCGCATCACGCCGCGCAGCCCAATACGGCACATCAAACGCCCGTGCGCACAGCAAGCCACGACAACTTCTCCACGCGCAAGATGCCGCTACGCCTTGCCAGCACTGTAGACCTGCATGTTGACCTGACAGACGCGCTGAATATGCGTCATCAGCACCTCGTGGCGACCGGCCCTGACAAGCACCGCTTGCGGGGCTGACGCAGAATGCCGGCACGGCGGCGATGCGCCGAAGGAAGAGCACCCTGCAGAGCATTGCGGAGCGGCTCAACCCCGGCGACAACAGCCTGAACGTTGAGAGGCCAACGCACGCCACGATTCCAGTCTATCCGTTGATCTTCCGGACCTACGTGATCAACGCGACTGAACTAACTCAAGGGATAGCGGCTCGAGCCTGGCGCTTGGCGCACCACGCTGATCGCCGCAATGGCCGATCCCTGGGCTTCCCCGTGTGCTTTTACAACGCGGCGGTCGCCTGGAACTCGATCATCAGGCCTGGATCGGCCAGATGGTTGACCTCCACGATCGTGCTCGTGGGTAGCTTGGTAATGAAGAACTCGGTGCGCGCCGCGACGATCTCCTTAAACTGCCTGACATCAGTCGTGTACACCACGATGGAAACGATGTCGTCCAAGGTGCCGCCGGCGGCTGCCAGCACGGTGCGCATGTTCCGGATGCATTGGCGCGTCTGCTCCGCCATGTCGCCCGGGCCAACCAACTTTCCCTCGTGGTCGCGGGCCAACTGGCCAGAGAGAAAGATCAGCGACTTGGGGTTGTCGACCCGAATGTAATGGTGGTAGACCGTCTTGCGGACATTGGCGAAATCCGGCGGATCGCCGCGGGTGATGGTGCTCATTCTTTGAAGTCCTTTGGAAATTGAGGAGAGTGCATTCAAGGAGACACGATGCGGTTTCGCAGCACCAGGTCTGGCTGGTCGATCACGCACTCGACCACGTCGCCGTCCTTGAGGAACAGCTCCGCCGCGTTGGGTTTGCCCACGGCCACGCCACCCGGCGCACCCGTCGAGAACATGTCGCCCGGCTTCAACGGAAGCAGACGCGAGAAGTGAGCGACGATGTCCGGCAGCTTCCAGATCTGCTCCGAGGTGTTGACCCGCATGCGCTCCTCGCCGTTGACGCGACAGCTGACCCACAGGTCGTACGGGTCGGGCACCTCATCCATCGTCACGATGTAGGGTCCGAGTGGACCGAAGCCCGGCGCGTTCTTCGCGGTCCAGAAGCGCGAACCCGAGACGACCTCGCGCTTCTGTGTCTCACGGCACGTGAGGTCGTTCAGCAGCGTGATGCCGACGACGTGTTCGAACGCACGCTCGGCCGGCACCTGGAAAGCGGCCTTGCCCAGCACAAACACCAGCTCGGGCTCGTAGTCCAATTCCTGAACGACGGCAGGCTTGACGACCACGCTGTCATGACCGGTGAGACAGCTGTTGAGCTTGATGAAGCCGGTCGGCTCGTTGGGCAGCTCCTTGATCAAGCCGGTTCGCTGCAACTCCGCCAGGTGGGTGCGGTAGTTCTTTCCGACGCAGAGGAACTTCTCCGCGTCCGGCACCGGAGGCAGCAAGTGCACGTCGGCCTCCGCATGCAAGCCGTCTGCGTAGCGGCCGGCGCCGTTGGTGGTGATATCAGCCAGAGTCTTGCGGACCAGCGAAAGTCCCTCCTCGCCCGTGGCCAGGAAGTTCTTCATCGATCGCACGGGTGCGCCGTCCACCGATGGCAGGTCGGCCAGCACCGTGAGGTCCAGCAGCCCCTGCGACGTCAGTACGCCGGGTCGTACGAGGTGCGGCTGCTTGCGGGATGCAAAGGTAGCGAGTCTCATGGGGTCGTATCTTTTATCTCGTCGTGGGTTGAACGGGCACTTCCGACCTTAGGCATCGGGGAACCAGATGGTCGTCGCCGACAGCGGCTGGAGTGGCCTTGGCGGGAGCGGGCGCTCGGGGTTACGCCAGCCTACGTTGAGCACGCCGAGCACCTTGCGGTCAGGCCCGTCAAGGCCCAGCAGCGCATGCACCTCTTCAGACTCGGCAAGGTCGCCAGTTGTCAGCAGCGTCGCGAGGCCCATTGCGGTAAGCGCGAGCATTAGAGTCTGCGTCGCGCAGGCCACCGCAAAGTCTTCCTCGTTGCGGCGCACGCGCGCGCTCGCTCCATCGGCGAAGCATGCGATCGCGACCATTGCAGGTGCATCAAAGGCCCGACCCCGTGCCCGCTCGACATCGCGTTCCAATCGCACAGCCGCCCGCTCGTAGGCCTTCGCCAGTCGCTCGCGACCCGCGTTCTCGAACACGAAAAAGCGCCAGGGTCGAGTGCGATGGTGGTTCGGCGCGAGCATGGCGAGCGACAGCGCATGTTCAAGCAGCGGGCGCGGAACCGGGGTGTCCAGGTACGAGTAGACGGAGCGCCGCGCCTGCGCAATGCTGGCGATAGCAGGCACCAGCGTCTCGCCGCTAAGTCCCTTGCCCTCCTCGTGCACTGTGCCGGATTGCGGGACAAACATCGAAGATGAATCGCTCATATGTGCGACCTCGGCAGCATGCCGCTTGATACCGAGAAGCCGCGCTCGTGGCCCATCCGGCGGCGTGATGGCGGCACGTCTGGCCGCTGCACTTCGACGCCGCCGAGGAAGATGGCATGCAGCTTTCGGGGATCACCAATCACGCGGATGTCGCGCAACGGATCACCATCGACCAGCAGCAGATCCGCCTGCAGGCCGGGCTTGATCGCACCGACCTCGTGTTCCCAGCCGAACGCGCGTGCGTTGTTGTAGGTGGAGGCGGCGATCGCCTGCACGGGGTTCATCCCGAGCAGTTCGACCATCAGCTCCATCTCGCGCGCATGCCATTGGCCGTACGGTGTCACGGAGAAGCCCGCCTCCGAGCCGCACATCATCGGAATCCCCGCGTCGATGTTGCGCCGATGGATGTCCACCAGCGCATCGAGTTCGCGTCGCTTGGTCTCGATGTAGTTTGGATCGACGCCAACGTCGCGGCCATGCTCGACGATGTTCGCCGTGAAGGTGATCGTCGGGCAGATCGGAACCTGGAGGTCGCGCACCTCGCCGACGTCGCCAGGCCGCATGTACGAGGCATGAATAAGCCAGTCGACGCCCGCACGCGCGGCGGCGACCACTGTCTCGGCGTAGCGCGCATGGATGGCGGTCTTGCGGCCGAAGCGGTGTGCCATCTCGACGATCAGCCGCAGTTCCTCGTCGGTGAAGCAGGCCGCCGCATCCGGCAGGCGTTCCTGCGCCTGGCTGTCGCCGCTGATCTTCACCATGTCGACGCGGTTCTTGACCTGGCGGCGCACCTCCTTCGCGATCTCGTCGTGGGTTGACACCAGCACGCCCTCCGCCGAAGGCGGCATGCCCAGCCAGCTTGGGAAGTAGTCCGCGAAACCGCCGTCGGAAGAAAGGTGTCGCCCTGCCGCAAAGACGCGCGGACCGGTGAACATGCCATTGGCGATCGCGTCGCGGCAGGTCACCGCGACGTTCCAGGTCGAGCCCGGATCGCAGAAGCTCGTCACGCCCGCGTGCAGCACTTTCGCCGCATTCCAGACCGCACGCACCGCGGCCCATTCGGCGCCGCCATAGACGTCGACCTCTTCGGCCGTGCGCCCCTCCCCGTAGGAGATGTGGCAATGCGCGTCGATCAGCCCTGGCATCAGGGTCTTGCCATGCGCGTCGATCACCGTGTCGGGCTGCATTCCCGCTTCGGCCGGTGCAGGGCACGACGCCCAGACCGCCGCGATGCGGCCGGCACGAACGCGCACCGTGGCATCGTGCAGCGGCGGCGCGCCGGTGCCGTCGATCACCGTGGCGCCGCTCAGGTCAAAGCTGCCGGGCATGGACCCGGCACTCGACGCGGCAACCATCGTTTGATTCATCTCCGCGTCCTCAGAGCACGATGTTGTAGAGCTTCATGCAGTTGCCTGCGACCACCTTGTGGCGCTCTTCGGGCGTCATGTCGCCGAGTACGCGGTCGACGTTCTGCGTGGTGTTGGGATAAGGGCACGGGGGATGTGGGAAGTCCGATCCCCACATGATCTGGTCGATTCCAATCTCCTTGCGCAGCTTGGCGGCGAGCGGGTCGTTGATGATGCCGGCGAAGATGTTTTCCTCGATGTAGCGGCTCGCGGGCTTCTTCTTCAGATGGTCGAAACCCGGGAAGGTCTGGATGCGGTTGACGCGGTACTTCAAGATCGGCAGCCACGAAGCGTCGTACTCGGACAGGAAGACCTTCAGCTTCGGGAAACGATCGAAGATGCCGCCGAAGATGAATTCGTTGGCCAGAACAGGCGCGATTTCGGCGAACAGTTCGATGAAGCTGGCCGGCACGTCCTCGCGCTCCTTCTCGCCGTGGTATGTGAACGGATCACGCACCTTGCCGGTGACGATATGCAGCGTGACCGGCAGTCCGGCCTCCTGTGCAGCGGCCCAGAACGGGTCATACTTCCGGTCGCGGTACGGCGTGGCACCATCCACCGGGCTGGTGCCGATCATGACGCCGCGCGCGCCCTTGCGGACCACGCGCTGCAGCTCACGCATCGCCCAGTCGACATCGATGATCGGCAGCATGCAGACCGGCAGCAGTCGCTTCGGATTCTGCGAGCAGTACTCAAGAATCCAGTCGTTGAAGACCTCTGCGCAGGCGTTGCGCGCGGCGCCATTGGGCATGCGCGGAATCCACAGGCCCCAGGTCGGGTTGAGCACTTCGGCGGCGATGCCGTCCTTGTCCATCAGCTCCATGCGATAGACCGGGTCGCAGCCTGCGCGCGCCAGGTCTTCCAGGCGGCGATCGACGCTGTTGGCATCGACCAGTTCATCCATCTTTGCAGCTTCACCCGGACGGCCGACGTAGAAAAAGCGGCCCTCCTGGCCTTCGAAGCTGTCGACTGCGTGAGGCACTTCTTCGCCGAAGCGGTCGCCGAGCGCTTTGCTCCAGAGATCGTTGGGCTCGAAGACGTGCGAATCGGAGGAGATGATCAGTTGGTTCATGGTATTCAACGTAGGCAGGGTCGAGGAGGGATGGTTAAAAAGAGTTTTTAGGATACCTTATTGGCATACCAATTAAATGTAGCGAGAGCTTTCCTGCGTGGCAAGCGATTTGAAAAAAATGAGCGCGTTAGCGCTCGGCGGTGGCAATGCGGCCTGATCCAATAGCACCCGCGAAGGAAGGCGTCTTTCCTTCCTGTGCGGCAATGCCGCCGCGGCCATGCATCTCAAGCACCGGGTCCAGCGGGCGCCAGTCCGGCGCGACCAGCCACAGGCGCATCAGATGCCGTGCGCGCTCGGGCTCCGGCCAGTTCTCGAAGGCCGTACGCGCGTGCAGCACCGTGTAGTTGTTGATGAGGTAGATCTCACCAGGCGCCATGCTGAACTCGAAGGCGAGTTCGTAAGTCAGGCGTTCCAAGCAGTTCAATGCATCGGTCTGCAGTTGACTCAGCTGCTCGCCACCGGAACGTGCGGCGGTCTCGATGTAGCTGCGCACATAGCGGCAGCTCAGTTTCCCATCGGCCACGGAAAACACCGGCACGCGGTATGGCGTGATCGGCGTCTCATTGGGTAGCTGTTCACCACGACGGTGGTAGTAGAAGCCGTGGTACAGAGGCTCAAGGAATTCAGGGTGGCGCTCTCGCAGGGCGTTATGGACCGCCAACACGCTGGTCGCCACCGACACGCCGCCCGAGCGCGCCGTGCGGACGCACATCAATCCTACGATGTCGGATTGGTCGGTGTGCGGCGTGAGTTCTTGCTTGTTTCGGTAGGCTCTCGCGTGCGGGTCGGTCGAGGTGAAGTCTTTGACATGGCCAAGCCGATCGCCCAACACACTCTGAGACACGCCCTGCCCCAGGTACGTACCGAGGCCCCAATAGATCATCTCCAGCTCCTCTTGCTCATAGCGTGCGACGTCGATGCCGGAAAGTATCGCGATGCCGCGGCCGCTGCGCAGCGTCTCACGCAACTCTGCCAGCAACGGCCCGGTGCGCGGCAGCGGAAAGTGGCGTCGATCCAGGGTGTCGAGCGTCACGCCCGCCGCGCGCGCGGTGCGCACCTGCGCATCGATCTCCTCCAGATGCTCGGGCTGCAGATGCAGCGTGATGTCTTCCTTGGTGCCGAAATCCGTGCCAGTCCAGGCGCCGGGGTGCACGATGGTGTCGCGGATCATCTCCATGGCGTGCACCTCACGAGAAACGGCAGAGGTCGCTGACAATCTTCAGGCGGATCAGCTCGCGCAGATCGGCGCGGCTCAGCGGCTCGCGCTTGATGCATATCGGCTCAACGGAGGCGGTGTTGCCATTGCTGGACAGCGGCGATGCCGATGCGCACGGTGCCAGGTCGGCGATAGCCGACCCGTTACTGCTCGCGGTGCGGAGGTGCGGGTGGTGGTTCATGGGTTTTCTCTTCGATGAGGGCTGTGAAGGAAGGGTCAGACGCCAGCGGTCTCGCCGGCAACGCTATGCAGCAATGTGGCCCGGCGTGCCGCTGAGTCCCACCCGGCGTCCTCCCAGGACGCGAATGCATGGCGCGAACCACTCGCAGGCGTCACACCGCCACGCAACGCTCCGGCATCGGCGCTGCCCCAAATGGCGGCATCGCCTTCAGGCAGTGCGCGACTGTTTGGCGTTGCCAGCCAACCGCGCAGCAGCAACCGCTTGCGGACGGGATCCACATGGTCCTCGTAGTTGGTGCGCGCGTGGTAGGTCACGTGGTTGTTGAGCAGCTGAAGGTCGCCTTCGCGCAGTTGCATGCCGTAGTGATATTCCTCCGACAGTTGCGCCACGAGGTTCAATGCCTCCCGCTGCGCCTCAGTCAGGCGCGGTGCATCGTCAAAACGCTGCGCAGATTCGATGTAGGTCAGCGAGAACTGACTCGTGAAGTGGCCGTCGCGTGCCTCGTACACCGGACGCGCGAACCAGGGATGCTCGCCGGGCACCTGCTCCTGCTGGCGGCTGAAGCAGAAATCGCCGTGCAGCAGTTCGAGCAGTTCTGGGCGGCGCCGCAGGATCTCGTTGTACACATAAGCAGAACTCACAACCTTGCTGCGCCCGCCGCTGATCGGCTCGCGCACGCACAACAACGTGAGCACGTCGCATCGGTCCACGTGATAGCGCAGTTCGCCGCCGGTTCGATAAGCGCGGGAGTCGGGCTGGCCCTTCTTGACACCGATGTCCATGACCTTTCCGACGAACTCCCCATTCTTGCTCTGCGACACAGGCATGCCGAGATGCAGGTTCACGGCCCAAAACAGGATACGTAGCTGCACCTCGCTCAGACCTGCCACCGGCAGTCCGCGCAGCAAGCAAAACCCCGTCCCGTACTCGAGTTCGCGGCTCAGCGCAGCCAGCGACCTGGCGACACTAGGGATCAGGAAGTGATGCCGACCCAAGCCTTCGGGATTCATGCCCTGCCGTTCGGTCGCATGCACTACTGATAGCAATTCGTCGGCACCCGCGGGGTCGACGTGGGCGGTCCAGCCGGTGGACGCGGCCAGGGACTCGGAATTCCAGACGTGGGCGCCCTTCAAGGGTTGACGCATGGCCATCTCATCTCCTTCATCGTGCGGGGCCCCTGGGATTACGTGCGACCGGTGTTACACGCTAGGAACTCCTTATTGGCATACCAATTGTGGGCTTCGTCCTAAGCGCTGTCAACCGACTGACACAGCGGCGCAAGAAAAAAGCCCGCACGCGGCGGGCTCGGATCAGGGTAGTACACGCCAGTGCGTGTGCGCCGAACTACTTGGCCATGGACGCGGATACGCCTTTGCCATTGCGACGAAGTGTCGGGGCAGGGGCGGGGGCAGGGGCAGGCACAGTAGCGGCGGGCTTCGCGCGCAACCGGCTTTCATAGACATCGATCGCTGAGCGAATCTGGCGAAGCGCCATCTCGCGATAGTCCGCCGTGGCGCGTCGGCGAAGCGCATCGATCATCAGAGCGTGCAGATGCATGGTCTGTGTCGCGCGATCGAGATCCTGCCAGTGATAGTGACGCACCACGTACGCCTTGTCGCGCAGCATCACGAGGACCATCTGAAGCCAAGGGTTGCGTGTCGCGCGCGCAAGCAGCGCATGAAACTCGGCCCGCACCTCCAGCATCTCGACCAGATCCCGCTTCTCTAGCGCGCTGCTGAAGCGTTTGTTGATGCGGCCGAGTTCCTCAATCTCCTCGGCGGTGATGTTGGCGACGGTATCGCTCGCAGCCTTCTCCTCGAGTTGCAGCCTCAGTTCGTACAGCTTGAGCAGATCGTCGTTGCTGATCTCGACGATCACGGCAACGCCCTTTGGGCCTGGCTCGGCAAAGCCACGTTCGAACAACCGCTTGATTGCTTCCCGAACTGGCGTCCGGCTGACGCCGTACTTGGCGACGAGATCCCGTTCGGAGATGCGTTCACGTGGACGGGTCACGCCCGCAAGGATGTCGCCAACGACACCGTCGAAGACGCGATCGGCTTCCGTGGACTTGGGCATGGAAAAGTCTCTTTGAGTGCAGAAGACTCATTGTAAGCACCCCGAAGAGCCACACCGGCATGCCAACCTGAGATACATGGTCTCAATCTTGCGAGCGGTTCGTGCGCCTGCAACTACTTGTCACCCCGTTGACATAGATCAGGATTGCTCATCTAATTCATTGGCATACCAATTAAGTATCCCAACGATGAAAAACAGCGTACTTCCATCGGTGTCCACGCCGGGGCCTGTGCTCGAACTCGACCGCGTCGCCATCGGCTATGGGCGCGAGCCCGTGGTCTCCGATGTTTCGTTTGTCGTCGCGGCGGGCGAATTCGTCACTTTGCTCGGCCCGAGCGGCAGCGGCAAGACGTCGCTACTGCGCGCCATCGCAGGATTCGTCCCCGTCACCAATGGCGACATCCGCCTGCAAGGCCGCCCAATGGCCGGCGTGCCGCCCTACGAGCGCGACATCGCTGTCGTTTTCCAGAACTACGCACTGTTTCCGCACATGACCGTGGTGCAGAACTTGGCGTTCGGCCCCCGCACTTTGGGCCTACCCAAGGCGGAAATCGCGCGCCGCGCGCAGCAAGTACTGCGCCAGGTGCGGCTCGAGGCTTTCGGAGATCGCTATCCGCACGAACTATCAGGTGGGCAGCAACAGCGCGTGGCCATCGCGCGCGCGCTCGCGATGCAGCCCGCGCTGCTGCTCCTAGACGAGCCGATGTCCAACCTCGACGCACGGTTGCGAGCACAGATGCGCATCGAGTTGATCGACCTCCTGAAATCTCTGTCGGTGACCGCGATCTCGGTCACACACGACCAAGACGAGGCGCTAGCCATGTCGGACCGGATCGTCGTGATGGCCGAAGGCGGCGTGCGTCAGATCGGAACGCCGGGCGAGATCTACCAGCGCCCTATCGATCCGTTTGTCGCCGGCTTCGTGGGTGACGCCAATGTCATTCGCGCGACCTGCCGCGGCGAGGTGCACGAAGGTCTCGCACGCTTCGACACCGAATGGGGCCACCCCTTGCACGTGCGAGGGTGCACATTGCGGGCCGACGATGCAGGCTTGCTGCTGGTGCGGCCCGAGGCAATCACGTTGCCGGCAGGCGCGAGCGGCATGCCCGCAGACGCACAGGCCGTCGAACCGAACGGCGACCTCAACCAGTTGCTTGGTGTGTTCAAGAGCCGCGCGTACATGGGAGCGACGTCGGAGATCCGCGTCACGCTGCATGGCGAAGAACTGCTCGTGCGCCTGCCCGCCAGCCACGATCGCCATGACCTTGTGCCGGGAGATTCCGTCTGCATCCAGTGGGACGCCGCCGCCGTGCGAGCGATCCGCCGATGAACACGTCCGCCTTTGGCCGCTCGAAGGAGACCCCCGCGCTCCTGTCCGGCTCCGACCGGGGTGCCCCCGCGCTCGTGCAACGGGTACAGCGCCTTTCACCTCTGTGGCTGGCCCTGCCCGCCTGTCTGGTGCTCTTCATCTTCGGGATCGGGCTGCTGGACCTGCTGTTGTGGAGCTTGCGCAGCAGCGGGTCGCTAGGCGCAGAGGCACTGGGCCCCGTCGGCCTGCAGACCTATGCCAGGATCCTGTCCGATCCACTGTATCTGGGCGCGCTAGGTGCAACGCTGCGCCTCTCGGCGGTCTCCACCATTGCAAGCCTGGTGTTGGGCCTCCCGATCGCTTACTGGATCGTGCGCACACCTTCCGCGCGGGTGCGTGCCACGTTGATCATGCTGGTTGCGGTCCCTTTCATGACCAGCTTGATCGTGCGCCTCTATGCACTGATGCTGGTCCTCGGCAACACGGGCCTCGTAAACCGGGTGCTACATGGTCTGGGCATCCTGCCGGAGAACGACTTTCTTCCGCTGATCCGCAACGAGACCAGCGTTGCGATCGGACTCACCTACTTCGTTCTCCCCTTCGTGATCTTCACCTTGGCCGGTGGCTTTCGCCGCTTCGACCGTACGCTGGAGGAGGCAGCCCAGAGCCTGGGTGCCGACGAGGTCATCACCTTCTTTCGGGTCACGCTCCCCTTGCTTGCGCCGGGTGTGCTGGCAGCCGGCACCCTGGCCTTCGTTCTAGCGGGCACGGCGTTCGCGACGCCGCTGCTGCTAGGCGGCAGCGCCGTGCGCATGATCGCCAACGTGATCTACGACCAGGCCATGTTTGCTCAGAATCTTCCGGTTGCGGCCGCGCTCAGCGCCGTGGCCTTGGTATTCACACTCAGTTGCCTCATGCTGGCGGGGCGCCTCGGAAGGAGAGCCCATGCGTAACCATCGTGGCTTGATCGCGCGTGTCCGCCTGCGGCTGTGTCTCGCGACCGTCTGGACCCTGCGCGGCAGCGCGTTCGTTCTGCTGTTCGCGCCAATCCTGTTGGTGATGCTGCAGTCGTTCAACGGCACCTCGTACACCCGCATTCCGCCCAGCAGTTGGTCACTGCGGTGGTACTGGAACATCCTCGCACGCGAAGAGTTCGCCCAGAGCTTCGTCACCAGCCTGACGGTCGCGGCGATTGTCACGCCCTTGTCTGTCGTGATCGGGACGCTCGCAGCCTACGGCCTGTGGAAGCGTCCCTTCAGCGGAGCACGCGCCGCGCAATCTTTGATGATGTCACCGATTCTGCTACCGCTGGTGGTCACGGGTCTGTCCTTGCTGGTGCTGTTCAACCGCGTGCACCTCCGGGACGGCCTGCTAGGGATCGTGGTCGCGCACGTCATCATCACCTTTCCGTATTGCTTCAGAGCCGTGCTGGCAGCACTGGAGCGCTATGACCGGCAACTCGACGAAGCCGCATCCAGTCTGCGTGCGCGGCCTTGGACCACGTTTCGCCATGTCACGCTGCCGATGGTGCGGCCGGGCGTGTTCGCGGGCGCCCTGTTCGCGTTCGTGATGTCGTTCGACGACTTTGCAACCACGATCTTTCTGATCTCGCCGGAACGCAAGACTTTGCCGATTGCGATCTACCAGTACATGGAGTTCAACCTCGACCCTACCGTGTCCGCGGTTTCCACGCTGCTCGTGGTGCTGGCGACCGTCTCCGTGTTGCTCATCGAAAAGTTCATCGGCATGGACCGCTTCGTCGGCCTGCGCGCTTGACACCACAACGACACCCCCACCCCACGGAGTATTACCATGCACCTTTTCCAGAAGCCTTCTTCCACGCGCATCGGGCGCCGCGCATTGCTGGCCGGCTCGGCACTGGCCGCGCTGCCATTCACCACGCGAGGTCAGGCGCCCGACGCCGATGCGCCGCTGCGCATCGTGGTGCCGTTCGCTGCCGGGTCGACGATCGACGCGCTGGCCCGCCTGGTGGCACAGAAGCTACCCGAGACTTCGGCCCACAAGGTGATCCTGGTGGACAACAGGCCCGGCGCGGCCGGTATCTTGGGCACGAGCTTTGCGGCGAAGTCGCGGCCGGACGGCAAGACCATCGTGGTGCAAGCGAACGGCCTGACCACGACGCCGGCCGTTCGCAGCGACTTGCCCTACGACCTCCAGAAGGATCTGGCACCGCTGTCGTTCGTCGGGATCGCACCGTATGCCTTCGTCGCCCCCGCGGATGCGAAGTACGCTTCTCTCAAGGAACTGTTCGACTGGTCGCGTAGCACGAAGCAGCCGATCGCGTTCGGCACCAGCGGGCCAGGCAGCCAGAGCGAGTTCGTGCTGGCGCAGGTGGCGAAGTCCGCGAACGTTGAGTTCCTCAAGGTTCCGTTCAAAGGCCAAGGTGACATCATGCTCGCGGTCATGGGCGGACAAATCCAGATGGCGATGATCAACATGCCTTCGGCAGTGAGACAATACCAGGACAGACGCGTCAAGATCCTGGCCACGCTTACAGAACGCCGCGGGAGTGCTACGCCCGACGTGCCGACCCTCACGGAGGCGGGGTTCGCAGACATCAACGAGTCGGCCTGGTACGGTTTCCTCAGCCCGGCAGGCACCCCCACCGCACTTCTCGATGAGCTGAGCAGAGACATCACTACCGTGCTGATCCATCCCGAGGTGAAGTCCAAGCTGACCGATATGGGCATCGACGTGGTCGCCGGCTCGCGAGCAGAGTTCGGTGAGCGGTTGAACGTGGAGCTGGCGCGCTACCGGCGGATTGCGAAGGAAGAGAACATCAAGGTCGAGTGAATGCGCAGGCTTTCCACTCGGGATGCCTCGAACAGTAAAAAAGGGCGGGCTACGGTCCGCCCTTTCTGACATCCCATCCGGTTGCGGTATGGCGCGTCCTAGAGCGCCAGGGTTATGCGCGGCCCGACGCAGCGCGACACACACGGCAGCACGACGTTGTTGGCTTCGCGCTCCTTCTCGGTGAGATAGGAGTCCAAATGCCTCGGCGTGCCTTCGACCACGCCCGTGGCACACCACCCGCACACGCCGTACTCGCATTCGCTCTTGACTGCTACACCGGCCTTGCGCAGCGCAGCGAGCATTGTTTCGCTTTCGAGGACGGGAACCTCGCGACCGGTGCTCTGCTGCACGACGACGAACTCGGCATCGTTAGATCCCTCCGTGGCGGAACTCGGCAGAGCGCTCGCGACGGGGGGCGCGAAGAACTCGAAGTGATAGCGATTGCCGTGGCCGAGTCTTTCGCCGTGAGATTGGACTGCGGACATCATCCTTCCGGGGCCGCAGCAATAGACGGAGGCGTCGGCCGGTGCGCGCTGCAGTTCCGCCTCCAGGTCGTACAGTCCGCCGGCCTCGCTGTCGCAATGCAGGTGGATGTCGTGGAACGCCCCAAGCTCGTGCAGCCAAGCTGCGAAGGCATGTTCGGCCGGCGTGCGGCACAGGTGAACCAGACGTGCGCGGATCCCGAGCTGCTGCAATCGTCGCAGCATCGGCAGCATCGGCGTGATGCCGATGCCGCCCGAAAGGAAGAGGTATGCCGGCGCGCCCTCTTCCATCGGGAAGTGGTTGCGGGGCGTCGAGATGCGCAGCGGGCCGCCTTCGCGCGCCTGCTCAGCGATCCAACGGCTGCCGCCCCGACCATCCGCTGCGACCTTGATCCCGAGGGTGTAACTGTGCGCGTCGTCGAGGGCGCCACACAGCGAATAGTGACGGACTCCTTGCTCCCCGCATTCGACCGCCACGTGTGCACCAGGTTCAAAGGCTGGCAGCGGCATCCCGTCGGAGCGCCGCAGGCGGATCACAAGTACGTCGGGCACCGGCCACTCGACCGACGCGACAACGGCATCCATCCATGCGTCCCCACGGGACTGCTCTTCGATTTGCATTCGAGCCATCCTCAATCGCTCTTCTGTTGGTGCGACGACGGCCAGATGCGCCTGTACAGCCGGGTGAGGATCTCACCACTGGTGAGCGTTTCGTCATGCGCGATGGTGGTGTGAAACACAGGCTCGCGAACGCGCTCGCCCGCGCGGTGAAGAATCGGCGCAATCACCGCGTCGTAGCTCGGGTTGAGGAAGAAGGGGATCGAATAGCGCTCGCGCCCCGTGCGGTTGATCACACGGTGCGGCGTCGCGAGGAATTCGCCATCTGTCCAGATCTTCATCGCCTCCCCGAGGTTGATGACGAAACTGTTCTTCACCGGGGGGATGCCGACCCAATCGCCGCCCTCGCCCAGGATTTCGAGGCCGCCGGTATCGTCCTGGGCCAGAAGCGTGAACGCGCCGTTGTCGGTGTGCGGCCGCGTTCCGAAGCGCCCGTCGTCGATCGAAGGCTGCTGCGGCGGATAGTGAAGCAGCCGCAGCAGCGCCATCGGTTTGTCGAAGAAGCGCAAGAATGTATCTTCCGGCAGATCCATGCCAAGCGCGATGGCAGCCACCATGTCGCGCGCGAGCTGGGTCACCTGCGCCGTGTAGGCCAGCGTCTGCTCCCTCATACCAGGCAGTTGAGCCGGCCAGGGCGTGATGCCGTGCAGTGGTTTGTTGGCCAGCAGGTCCGGATCGTCGGGTGCATGCTCCTGCCACACGTGAAAGGCTTCCAGCAGGTTGCCTCGCATCTCGGGGTCGCCGCCGATCATCTTCATCGGCAGGTAGCCGCGCCAATGCTCCGACATGGCCATGGACAGCGCCTGCTTGTCCTCCATCGGCAGTTCGAAGAAGCGGCGCGCGAGGTCGAACATGCCATCTCGCAACGCGGTCGGTACGCCATGGTTCACGATGTAGAAGAAGCCGACGTTGCGACACGCGTCGGCCATCTCGCGGCCGAGGCGGCGGCGTGCCTGCGGATCGGTATGCCGGAGGTTGGCCAAGTCGAGGACGGCAACCTTGGTGGCTGCGCGCGGCGCTGGCGCGAGGGTGGTACTCATGAATGATGACTCCTGGTGTGTTGTTGTCAGGGATGCGTTCGGCTCATCGGTGGGCGAGCAAGAAGGCGAGCGCGTGCTCGGTGAACTCCCTTGCCTGGAAATTGAGGATGCGGTGCGGGCGGTCGGGAAAAATTTCGAGCTCCGAATGCGTGATCGCAGCGTGCAGGCGCTGCGCGTAGCTGACCGGTGTGACAGGGTCCTGCGATCCCACGGCAACCCAGGTCGGGCACGCGATCAGCGGTAGCCGCGCGGTGGCGTCGTGGGAGAGGATTGCACGGTAGTGACCTGCAAGGCCAACGCGCGACGGCGCCTGCGGTCCGTCCCAGCGCGCGATGCGCTTGGCGATCTCCGCGCGCACCGCAGCTTCGTTCTTGTTAACGTAGTCGTCGCCGAAAGCCGAGAACGCTGAGAACAGAGCCCACAGTTCGGGGGTTCCCTGCTCGACGATGTTGACCAGCAGGTCGTAGCGCAGGCGCAGGTATGGATCGGGCCGATCGAAACTCGAGTAGAGCGACAGGGTGCGCACCCGCCGCGGAGCGGCGGCGGCCATCTCCTGGCCGATGGCGCCGCCGAGGGAGTAGCCGCCGACATGCGCCGTATCGATGTCCAGCGCATCGAGCAGTCCGACTGCGTCGCGCGCCATCTCCGTTGTGGTGTACCCATCCTGGGGCACCGCGCTTGCACCGACGCCACGCAGGTCATAGACGATGCAGCGGAAATGCTGCGACCACAGCGGCAGTTGCTCATCGAAGCAGGTGTGCTCCATTCCATTGCCGGCGATCAGCAGCAGGGCCGGGCCCTGGCCCTCGCTGCGGTAGAAAGTGCGAATGCCGTTAGCAGTGACGAATGGCATGCGGGTCAGACTCCCAAGCTATTGATCTATCGAGCGATCAACGGCGGGTCATCGGGGCGATCTCGCGATCCCACGTGTCCTGCCAGTCGGCTCGCGACTTGATCAGCACGTTCTCGTCGAACGAGACGAGGCGTTGGAAGTCGGCATCCGACACGGTGTACTTAGCGTGCTCGGGCATTATCTTTGCCTGGCGGTTGACGGGCGTCACCTTGAGTTCCTGCGTGAGCGCCGCGATGATCGGGGGGCTGATGTAGAAGTCGATGAACTTCTTTGCATCGGTGGGGTTCGGTCCGTTCTTCACGAGCGATACGACGTCCATGCCCGCGGGTGCACCCTCGCACGGCATCACGAAGCGCACGGGCACCCCGTCGTCCACCAGCTTGTAGGCCGTGCTCGATAGCATCGGCACGGCCCATGCCTCGCCCTCCGCCAACAGGCGCTGTTGCGCCGCCGAATCGTCGGCGACAGCGACGAGGTTGGCACCCATCTGCTTGACCGACGCCATCCCGGGCGCCATGTCCGCCTCCGAGCCCCCGGCGACCTTGTTGGCCATGAGCAAGAAGTATCCGTTCATGTACTTCGGCGAGGACACGGCGACCTTGTTCTTCAGCGCAGGCTGCCACAGATCCTTCCAGCATTTGAGTTCACCGGCGACCTTGTCCGTGCGGTAGGCGATGCCGTAGGGGTAGATCCACATACCGGCGAACAGCGGGCGGCCTGCCGCGTCGGGACGCACTGTGTTCTCGGCCAGTTGCGCGAGGTTGGGGATATCCTTCGGATCGAGCGACTCGAGGAGCCCGTCGCCGTGCGCCTTCACTGCGTCCTGCGAGATCGACATGATCAGATCGATCTTCGGCGCGGTTCGCTGGGCTGCCACCATCTGCATGTTGGCGAGCGACACGCCTGAGATCACCCTGACCTTCACGCCGCTGGCCTTCTCGAACGGTGCGACGGCCTTCTCCGCAATCGCCTTGCCCCAGGTGCCACCCCAGGTAGCAAGCACGATCTCGCGGTCAGCGGCGAAGGCGAAGCCTGTCGCGCAGGCGAGCAAGGACATCGCGGTAAAGAGACGCGTAGATGAATTCATCGTAGGCTCCGTCAGTGGGTGGAAGGGTCTTACTTGGTACCGACGCCGAATTCAGCCCTGAACGCGGCGTACCGGTCAAACTCGGACTGCAGTTCTTTTTGGAACGCCTCCGCCGAAGAAGGGGACGGCGAGATCGCCATCTCGCTCATTCGCGACTTGATGCGCGGTGTCGCAAGCGCAGCCGAAATTGCCACGCGCAGCTTCTGCTGTACCTCGGGCGGCGTTCCGCCCGGTGCCAGTACGCCATACCAGGGCGGCTGAATAGAGTCGCCGAACCCGACCTCGGTGAGCGTCGGAATGTCCGGGGCCAGTGGCGACCGAGTTGGCATGGCGATCGCAATCGCTTTGATGCGCCCGCCCCTCTGGTAAGTCAGAACATCAGGCAAGTTGCCAAAGGCCACATGCACGTGCCCCCCAGCCAGCGCACCCATCGTCTCGGCCATGCCTTTGAACGGAACATCGATCAGCGTGATACCCGCAGCCTGCTGGAAGATCTTGCCGTTGATCAGGCTGCCGCTGCCCGGGCCAAGGGAGCCCATTCCGAGTTGTCCGGGGTTGGCCTTTGCATAGGTGACGAGTTCCTGCAAGGTCGAGACCGGCAGGTCAGCCGGCACCGCCACCGCTTGCGCCACACTGCCCAGCAGCATGATCGGCACAAAGCCAGTCTTCCAGTCGTATTGCACCGTGGCGCCCAATGCCGGGGCTGACACGATGTTGGCTGCCGTGATGAGCAACGTGTAGCCGTCAGGACGTGCCTTGGCAACGAACGTCGTGCCGATGGTGCTGTTTGCGCCAGGCCTGTTCTCCACGATGACAGGCTGACCGAGCGTCCTCGAGACATCCTCCGCGAGCAGGCGCGCGAATACGTCCAGGGTCCCGCCAGCAGCAAATGGATTCACGATGGTGATCGCGCGGGAGGGCCACGTTTCAGCTTGCGACGTGACCGAACTCAGAAGCGGCACCGCAAACAGCAGCGAACGCAATATCCAGGTCCTGAAGAACAGTTTCATAGTGATTCCTTCGTGGGCAAGGTGTGCGCTGCATCAATGAAGACAGCGTCTATTGGTATGCCAGTATGGAACACTGATTGAGGGCTGTCAACGACACGTCACGAAGTGACGACATGCGCTGAAAAGGATTTGTGAGATGCGCGGCGCAGTCGAACGAACGAACCGTGCTCCTTGGCTTCCCGTACCGACGGCGCGCGGGGCCTCCTCGCTGTCACGGTGAACCACCGTACCCGTCATGTGCAGGCCGCTCGGCGACGGCCGCTTGCCCTTCGGCGGAGGGATTCAGCGGCTTTCGTTCAACTTCGAGGGGATTGGCGGGTTTCGAGCGGTCTCGTCGCGTCCCAGGAAAGCCCTGCACTGGTTTACCCCCTCGGTTTACCCTGAGGGTTACTCTGCGGGGGCAGAAAGAAAAAGGCACTTAGCGTTGCCGCTAAGTGCCTGATTTCATTACTAGAATTTTGTAGGCGCGATTGGACTCGAACCAACGACCCCCACCATGTCAAACCCCGCTATGAACTGCCCCACTGCGACAACAGCGCGCGCATGGCCTGGCGCATGGAGCTTGAGAACCGCCGGCTGAAGAAGCTCCTTCGAGCTGAGTTGGTCTCGCACGCACAGGCTGTGGCGCCAGGCAGGCCTGCTGGTGCCCCGAAAACGGCCACGCAAGCGCATTGCCTCGGTGCGCCCGCGCATCCACACGCCGTTTAAGGCCAACATGGTCTGGGCCTACGACTTCGTCTTCGACACCACGGCCAGCGGTCAGCGGTCAGCAGATCAAGTGCCTGACCGTGGTGGACGAGTACACCCGCGAGCGCCTGGCCATCCATGTGGCCGGGGCCATCCGGTCCAAACGGGTGATCGAGGTGCTCTCGCGCCCGGTGAGCCTGCACGGGGCGCCGCTGTTCATGCGTTCGGACAACGGGCCCGAGTTCGTCAGCCAGGCCATTCTGGAGTGGATCGCGCACGCCGGTATCGCCACTGTGCTCAATGACCCGGGCAAGCCTTGGCAGAACGGCACCGACGAGTGCCTGTCCATCGAGTGGTTCCGCTCGCGCCGCGAAGCCGCTGTCCTGATCGAAGCCTGGCGCAATCACTACAACGAGGTACGTCCCCACAGCAGCCTGCAATACTTGACCCCGGCAGAGTTCAAACTCGAACTCCGCAAAGAGTCGCAACCCGCCATCTTCTAGGATTAACTGTCTCGACTAAACCGAGCAGGTCACTCCCATTTGGCCTGGGTGAACTCACTCCTGCGAACCATCGTCAGCAGCATGAATTTGACCGCAAGCCGCAGCGTGGCTGCTGACGAGACCTCCTCCAATGCGTTGAAATACTTGTGGATCTCTTCAGGAGAAAGCGCACGGTCCCTGACCTTGAAGGTCGCGATGGCACCGGGACGAATCGCCTCTGCAGGGTTATCGATCTTCACGCCCCCTCGCCTGGACGTAGCGGAAGATCTGGAGAACGATGTCGCACGACTGAACGGCCGGTGCGGGTGCACCACGTTCCTTGATCTTCTCGCACCTCGCCATCAAGCGCGACGGCGTGATTTCCTCGAGCTTCAACCGGCCGAACTCGGCGGCCAGGTTGCAGTCGAAGATCGCCTTGCGCATTGCACGCGTGGACTCGGCGAGCTGGGCTTCTGCGAAGTACTTCTCAGCCCAACTCCCGAACGTCATCCCTTCGTTCGCCTCGATCCGCTTTTCCGCCTTCGCACGAGGCGGGCTGTCGCCCTGCTTGATGGCCCGCTTTGCCTGCGTCAGCAAGAAGCGTGCTTCGGCCAGCAACAACGACATGCCGAACTCTAGACTGTCTCCCTCTCGAGGGTTCCTGGCACCAAGGCTCCGATCGTACTGTCCGATGACGAGCTTCTCGCGACGGCCGTTCAACTTGTAGTCGTAGCGAAAGCTGATGTTCCCAGTGCGCAGGACCGTTACGTACAGGCCCTGCTGGTCGGCGACCTTGTCGACCTTCTCGGATGGCCTAAGCGCCCGTAACTGCTTGTCAGCAAGCATCTTTTTCTCCAAACTCGTACCGTAAGTTGGTACCGTTTCACCACTTGACGGTATCAAGGGCGATGTTTGGAGGTCTGTTCCACCGTACCGTAGCCGGTACCGTCAAAGCGGTCTGGCTCGCGCGAATCGGTATAAAACCGGATGAGACGCTAACCGCTCATCAGAACAGCGATTCCCGCGAGAAACAGGGCGCTTTGGGACGTCCTGAAACGAGGGAAAGTTACTCCCACTCGATCGTCGCTGGCGGCTTGCTGCTCACGTCGTAGGTCACCCGATTGATCCCCCGCACCTCGTTGATGATCCGCCCCGACACCTTCTTGAGCAGCGCATACGGCAGCTCGGCCCAGTCGGCGGTCATGAAGTCGCTGGTCTGCACGGCGCGCAGCGCGACCACGTAGTCGTAGGTGCGGCCGTCGCCCATCACGCCCACGCTCTTGACCGGCAGGAACACGGTGAAGGCCTGGCTGGTCAGGTCATACCAGGTCTTGCCGCTGGCCTCGTCCTTGAAGTTGCGCAGCTCCTCGATGAAGATCGCGTCGGCGCGGCGCAGCAGGTCGGCGTATTCCTTTTTCACCTCGCCCAGGATGCGCACGCCCAGGCCAGGGCCCGGGAAGGGATGGCGGTAGACCATCTCCGGCGGCAGGCCCAGCGCCACGCCGAGTTCGCGCACCTCGTCCTTGAACAGGTCGCGCAGCGGCTCCAGCAGCTTCAGGCCCAGTTGCTCGGGCAGGCCGCCGACGTTGTGGTGGCTCTTGATCGTGACGGCCTTCTTGCTCTTGGCGCCGCCGGATTCGATCACGTCGGGGTAGATGGTGCCCTGCGCCAGCCACTTGGCGCCCTTCGCGCCCGCGCCGGTGAGCTTGGCCGCCTCCTGCTTGAAGACGGCGACGAACTCGCCGCCGATGATCTTGCGCTTGGCCTCCGGGTCGCTCACGCCGGCGAGCTTGCCGAGGAACAGCGCGCTGGCATCGACGCGGATCACCTTCGCGTGCAGCTTGCCGGCGAACATCTCCATCACCATGTCGCCCTCGTCCAGGCGCAGCAGGCCATGGTCGACGAACACGCAGGTGAGCTGGTCGCCGATGGCGCGGTGGATCAGCGCCGCGGCCACGCTCGAATCGACGCCGCCCGACAGGCCCAGGATCACCTCCTCGTCGCCGACCTGCGCGCGGATCGCGGCCACCGCTTCGGCGATGTGGTCCTTCATCACCCAGTCGGGCTGCGCGCCGCAGATGCCGCGCACGAAGCGCTCCAGGATCACCTTGCCCTGCTGCGTGTGCGTGACCTCGGGGTGGAACTGCAGCGCGTAGAAGCGCCGTGCCTCGTCGGCCATGCCGGCGATCGGGCAGCTGTCGGTGCTGGCCATCAGCTTGAAGCCCGGCGGCAGTTCGGTGACCTTGTCGCCGTGGCTCATCCACACGTTGAGCATGCCGTGGCCTTCGGGCGTGGTGAAGTCGGCGATGTCCCTGAGCAGCTCGGTGTGGCCCCGCGCGCGCACCGCCGCAAAACCGAACTCGCGCTTGTGGCCGCCCTCGACCTTGCCGCCCAGCTGGTGCGCCATGGTCTGCATGCCGTAGCAGATGCCCAGCACCGGCACGCCGAGCTCGAACACCGCCTGCGGCGCCTTGTCGGTGGTCTCCTCGTACACGCTGGCATGGCTGCCGGAGAGGATCACGCCCTTGAGGCGGCCGTCCTTGGCGTAGTCGCGCACCCAGTCGTCGCCCACGTCGCAGGGATGCACTTCGCTGTAGACATGCGCCTCGCGCACGCGCCGCGCGATCAGTTGGGTGACCTGCGAGCCGAAGTCGAGGATGAGGATCTTGTCGTGTTGCATGGGATGTCAGGCCAGGTCGGTGATGAGGGGATGGTCCAGTTGCCGGCAGGCGCGCTGCAGCGCCTGGTCCATGGTGACCAGGGGCGCTTTCAGGTCCAGGGCCAGCTTCAGGTAGGCAGCGTCGGAGGGTGTGAGCTGCAGCGATTGCGCCCAGGTCCAGAACTCCAGGGGCGAGATGCGCATGGGCGCCAATGCCATCGGCAGCCGGCTGAGCAGGCGCAGCACATGCTGGTGCACCGCCGGCGTGAAGCGCCCGCGTGTCAGGGCGCGACCGGTGGCATGCAGCACCTCCAGGGGAAAGATCGCGGCGCTGGTGGCGCTTTCCTCTTCCGTCATGATGCGGATCAGGGCCTGCGAGACGCGGTCGCCCGACTCGTCGGGAAAGGCCCAGCTCGCGAAAGCCGAGGCGTCAACGACCAGCATCGCCGCCCTTTCCCGCCGCGGCATCGATCCACTGGTCGGCCCGCTCCTGCTGCTCGCGCTTGTGGTCCTGCCAGAGGTCCTGGAACGAGGGCTGGCCGGCACCGGCAGCACCCACTTTCGCGCGCAGGGCCTGCAGCTCGGCCACGATGGCCTGGCGCCGCGCCTCGATGCTGGGCTGCACCGACTCGGGCTCCTTGATCAGGCGGATCACCCGCTTGCCGTGGCGCGTCAGCACCACTTCCTCGCCCAACTCGACGGCGCGGATCAGCTCGGAGAGCTGGTTCTTGGCTTGATGGATCGGTACCGTCTGCATGATTTCTGGCCCGTATAATCTGAATTCAGGCCATATTCTAAGGCAGGCATAAAAAAAGACCAGAAAATTCTGGCCTTTTTAGGAGAAATCAGCTGCCCTACTCCGCCCGGTAGTTCGGCGCTTCCTTGGTGATCTGCACGTCGTGCACGTGGCTCTCGCGGATGCCCGCGGCCGTGATCTCCACGAACTCGGCCCGGTTCTTCATTTCCTCGATCGTCCCGCAGCCGCAGTAGCCCATGGCGGCGCGCAGCCCCCCGGCCATCTGGTAGACGATCGACACCATCGAGCCCTTGTAGGGCACGCGGCCCTCGATGCCCTCGGGCACCAGCTTGTCGGCGTTGGGGTTGCCGGTGGTGGATTCCTGGAAGTAGCGGTCGGCGCTGCCCTGCTGCATGGCGCCGATGGAGCCCATGCCGCGGTAGCTCTTGTAGCTGCGGCCCTGGTACAGCACGATCTCGCCCGGCGCCTCCTCGGTGCCGGCGAACATGCCGCCCATCATCACCGTGCTCGCGCCGGCGGCGATGGCCTTGGCGATGTCGCCCGAATAGCGGATGCCGCCGTCGGCGATCAGCGGAATGCCGCTGCCGTGCAGCGCGGTGGCCACGCTGTCCACCGCCATGATCTGCGGCACGCCCACGCCGGCCACGATGCGGGTGGTGCAGATCGAGCCCGGGCCGATGCCCACCTTCACCGCGTCCGCGCCCGCCTCGACCAGCGCGCGCGCCGCGTCGCCGGTGGCGATGTTGCCGCCGATCACGTCGACCTGCGGATAGTTCTTCTTGACCCAGCGCACGCGCTCGATCACGCCCGCGCTGTGCCCGTGGGCGGTGTCGACCACGATCGCGTCGACGCCGGCCTTCACCAGCGCCTCCACACGCTCCTCGGTGCCCTCGCCCACCCCCACGGCCGCGCCCACGCGCAGCCGGCCCGAGGCGTCGCGCGCCGCGTTGGGAAAGCTGGTCTGCTTGGTGATGTCCTTCACCGTGATCAGGCCCTTGAGGTGCCAGGCGTCGTCGATCACCAGCAGCCGCTCGAGCTTGTGCTTGTTCAGCAGCGCCTTGGCCTCGGCGGGCGTGGCGCCTTCGTTGACGGTGATCAGCTTGGCGCGCGGCGTCATGATCTCGCTCACCGGCACGTCGTAGCGCGTCTCGAAGCGCAGGTCGCGGCCCGTCACGATGCCCACCACCTTGCCGCCGTCGATGACCGGAAAGCCGGAAATGCCCAGTTCCTCGGACAGCTGCAGCACCTGCAGCACGGTGTGCTGCGGCGTGATCACCACGGGATCGCGCAACACCCCGGATTCATAGCGCTTGACCTTGGCCACTTCGGCCGCCTGCTGCTGCGGCGTCAGGTTCTTGTGCACGATGCCGATGCCGCCTTCCTGCGCGATCGCGATCGCCAGGCGGGCTTCGGTGACCGTGTCCATCGCCGCCGCCACCAGGGGCAGATTCAGCTCGATATTGCGGGACAGGCGGGTGGCAAGGGAGGTGTCCTTGGGCAGGACCTGGGAGAACGCAGGGACCAGGAGAACGTCGTCGAAGGTCAGCGCTTTGCCGAGGAGGCGCATGGGTGAAGCTCCAAAAGAAGGATTGTAACGAGGCGCGCCGTGCCGTTCTGCACAGCCCGTGCCACCCACCCCAGCCGGCGGGTCGTAGCAAAACGTAAACAGGCGTTACACTGCGCGCCATGAAGTTCGTGCACCTTCTCGCCATCGGATGGGCCTGCGCCCTGCCCCTCCCGGCGGCGGCCCAGTGGCAATGGATCGACCAGGGCGGCAAGAAGGTCTTCAGCGACCAGGCGCCGCCGACGGACGTCCCCGAGCGGAACATCCTGCGCCGGCCGGGCCCGCCGGCCTCGCCGCGCGTCAATTACGCACCGGCCGCAGGCACGCCGGAGACCGAAGCGCCCGCGGCCGCGCCGGAAACCGCCGCCAGCGCCCCCGCGCGGCCGAGCGGCGTGGACAAGGCGCTGGAAGAAAAGGCCCGCCAGGCCGAGGAAGCCGAAAAGGCCCGGCAGGCCGCCGAGGCGCAGAAGGTCGCCAAGGCCAAGTCCGAGAACTGCGCCCGCGCCCGCCAGGGCAAGGCGACCTTCGACAGTGGCGTCCGCGTCGCACGCCTCAACGACAAGGGCGAGCGCGAGATCCTCGACGACCAGGCGCGCGCCGCCGAGCAGCAGCGCCTGCAGTCGATCATCGACAGCGACTGCCGCTGAGGCTTCGCCTCAATAGCCGGGCTTGCCGCCCTTGCGCCGCTTGGCGAACAGGCCCGTGCCGCGCGCGCCCTGTTGCTGGAAGCGTTCGCGGCGCGCCACCTTCGGATCCACGGTCAACGGCCGGCACAGCTCGATCCGGTCGCCGTTCTTCAGCGGCTGCGCTGCATCGCTGGCGCGGCCCCAGATGCCGGCCGTCAGCGCGGTCCAGTCCAGGGAAGGAAAGCGCTGCGCCAGGTCGCTGGCCAGCACCGCATCGCGCAGCGTGGCGCCGTCGGCGACCTGCAGGACCTGCTCGAAGACCTCGCGCGGCGCCGGCGCGCAGACCAGGGTGACCTCGATCACGCCACCGCGTCGCCGTACACCTGCTCGGCCCGCTTGACGAAGGCCTCCACCAGGCTCGAGGCGATCTTCTCGAACACCGGTCCCACCAGCGCCTGCAGCGCGAAGTTGTCGAAGCCGTAGCTCAACGCCAGCTCGACGCGGCAGGCGCGTTCGCCCTCCTCGCCCACCGGCGTGAACTTCCAGACGCCGTCCAGGTGCGAGAACGGCCCGTCCACCAGCTTGAGATGCACCTCGCGCCCCGGCACGTGCGTGTTGCGCGTGGTGAAGCTCTGATGGATGCCGCCGAACGCGAGGCCGACCTCGGCCGTCATGCCGGCCTCGTCCTGCTCGATCACGCGCGCCTTGTCGCACCAAGGCAGGAACTCGGGGTACTTCGCCACATCGGTGACCAGGGCGTACATCTCATCGGCGCTGTACCAGATGAGCACGGACTTGTGGACGGTTTTCATAGAATCGGCACAGTGTGTGCGTACCGATTGTATGGATGCCATGCGCCCCCAACTGAGTCAGCCATGGCCACCAAGAAACAAGACACCTCTTCCCCCAAATCGACCCGGATCGCCGACAACAAGAAGGCCGTCTTCAACTACTTCTTCGAGGAGCGCCTCGAGGCGGGCATGGTGCTCGAAGGCTGGGAGGTGAAGGCGCTGCGCGAAGGCAAGGTGCAGCTCACCGACGGCTACGTGGTCATCCGCGACGGCGAGATGTTCCTCATCGGCTGCCAGATCAACCCGCTCAAGAGCGCCTCCACGCACGTCAATCCCGATTCGATCCGCACCAAGAAGCTGCTGCTGCACAAGGAGCAGATCCGCCGGCTCATCGGCAAGGTGGAGCAGAAGGGCTACACGCTGGTGCCGCTGAACCTGCACTGGAAGGCCGGCAAGGTCAAGTGCGAGATCGCGCTGGCCAAAGGCAAGGCCGAGCACGACAAGCGCGACACCATCAAGGAGCGCGAGGGCAAGCGCGAGGTCGAGCGGGCGATGAAAAGCCGGCATCGGTGACCGACGCCCACCGCCAGCGCGGCAGCTGATCAGTGAATGCCTGGCGGCGCGGCGCGGCCGCGCCAGCCCAGCCATTCATTGACGGCCAGCGCACCGACCACCAGGGCGCCGCCGCTGAGCACCGCGGGTGCGGGCACTTCGCCGGCACCGATCCAGGCCAGGGCGATGCCGAAGATCACTTCCAGAAGGGCCAGCAGCGAGACCTCGGGTGCCTTGAGCACCCGCGCGCAGATGACCGCCAGCACGCAGGGAATCGCCAATTGCACCAGGCCCAGAAAGGCCAGCAGCCCGATGTCGCCCGGCGTGGCGCGCAGCGGCCAGGCCACGGGCAAGGTGGCGAGCGCGGAGAGAACGGCGCCGATCAGCACCGCGGGCACCAGGTCGATGCTTCGGCCCTGCGCCTGGGCGTGCTGCACCACGGTCCAGTTGCAGGCCGCCGCGATGGGCACGCACAGCGCCACCAGCGTCCCCAGCCATTCGCCCTGCCCCAGCTGGCTGGCGTACATCCACGCGATGCCGAGGCTGGCCACCACGATCGCGCCCCAGGTGCGCGGCGGCAGGCGCTGGCCGATGAACAGCCGCGCCGCCAGCGCGGTGAGGAAGGGGCCGGCGGCCAGCGTCACCAGCACGTTCGCGGTGGAAGTCAGCGTGAGCGCCACCATGAAGGCGGTGAACATGATGCTCCAGCACACGCCCGACAGCCACAGCGCGCCGCCGCCGCGCCGGATCGCGAGGAAGGCCGTGCGGCCGCGCCACGCCGGCAGGATCACCAGCAGCGACAGCACCGTGAACGCGCTGCGCCAGAACGTCACCTCGAAGCTGTGCGCCTGGGAGAGATGGCGCGTGACCACGCCGGCCGTGGCCCACATCAGGGTCACCCCCACCATCAGCCAGACCGCACGGCCGTGGGTGAGCCCGCGCGCGGGCCGCAAGGCTGCGGACTTGGCCATGGATATCAGTCTTCCAACCCCATGGCCGGCGCAGCCAGGCCTGTTCGCAGGCACCCGCGGAACCGGCTCCGCCGGGCCGCAGGGGTGCGCCCCCTGGAGGGGGCTGAGGGCCGCGGCTCCAAGCCTGCCTGCGCAGGCTTGGACGGCCCCGAAGAGCAGCCGCCT
>Ga0160467_100478_pt1 | contig 39014 bp, 35 predicted proteins | sample HID1972I_E11MG_FD_108221 | JGI IMG/M metagenome (GOLD analysis project Ga0160467, IMG submission 108221) | Enriched pill bug-associated microbial communities from UW Madison campus, WI, USA - HID1972I_E11 MG | ecosystem: Host-associated > Arthropoda: Insects > Digestive system > Unclassified ... | reverse complement strand
CGCTGCGCTCCTCGCTTACTAGTCGCGAGTCATTTTCTCGGTCCTGAAAGCCGAGCATTTTAAATTTTTATTGGAAGAGGAATTTAAAATGCTCGACTTTGATGACGATGTAAAGCGATGTAGCGTAGTCGACGTCGAAAATGCCACGCTACCGAAGGAACATGCTTCCGATGTATGTTTTCTTCGAAAACATTGTAGGTGCTCACGTACCAATACCGTACGCTGCGCTCCTCGCTTACTAGTCGCGAGTCATTTTCTCGGTCCTGAAAGCCGAGCATTTTAACTCTTTATTGGAAGAAGGAATTTAAATGCTCGACTTTGATGACGAAGTCACACGTTGTGGTGGATTCGGCTTCGAATATTGGACGCTACCTTTATTGAGTGTATACCAAAAAGCAGGGGTATTCTAAGGTCATCTAGCGATGACTTAAGAATACCCCTGCTTTTTGTTAGGACTTCGTTTGTGCGCGAAGTGCTTTATACTTTTTGTATTGAAAGTAAATCGTGCAGCCGAAGCAGTAACCTAGTAATGCTCCTAATGCTGCCAATCCCATTAAACCAGCAACAATATTTGCTGCAAGTGTCCATTGAAGCGATAGACATCCCATAGACACCGTGAGGAAAGTAACGCCGATACTAAGGTTGAATTTGACAAGCTCTGCAGCTTCTGTACGTTTACTTCCGTATATGCCCTTTGCAACAGGCTCAAGCAGTGTAACGAACACATTAGCACCAGACCCAAATAGTAATGTTAGTACTTGAATAAGCCATAAAACGGCAAATACCCACGGATAGTCAAACACGATTGCTATGACAATTGCGATGACTATGCCGATTTGATTGCTTCTAACTTTGGAAAGTGGAATCTCTTTTTGTTCTTCCTTGTTGTTAGCATCTTTCGACATCATCAGCTTCTCCTCCCCGACAAAACACTATTCCTTAACGAGCTCCTGTAGTTCACTATCGCGCAAATCAACCGTTACTTTCGTCATCGCGAGAGGTTCAAGCGGCTTGTCGTTCCGATCACGTTGTTGTGATACGATCTCATCTACGACATCCATACCTTCTGTTACTTCACCGAATGCGGCATAAAGCCCGTCCAGATGAGGCGCATCTGCCTGCATAATGAAAAATTGAGAACCTGCACTATCCATGCTTTCTGATCGTGCCATTGAGATGACTCCACGCGCATGGACCATCGGATTATCAAATCTATTTTTTGTGAACTCTCCTTTGATAGCATAGCCAGGACCACCTGTACCTGTACCCGAAGGGTCACCGCCTTGAATCATAAAGCCTGGAATGACACGATGAAAAATTGTTCCGTCATAAAAGCCTTCCTGTGCTAAAGATACAAAGTTGCTGACCGAGTTAGGCGCGATTTCAGGATAAAGCTCGATTTTAATAATTCCCCCATTGCTCATTTCAATGGTAACTTCCGGATGCTTACTTGCTTCAAGCAGCTCAAGTGAAGCATTAGAATACTGCTCTTCCTCGGCTTGGTCTTGCTGTTCATTTTGCTGATTCTGCTTATTCTGTTGTTGAGAATTGTTGCCGTTACCGCAGCCACTAATAATAAGCATTATGCCTATCAATATAGCTAAATGTTTGAAGCGCATTTTATGTACTCCTTTGTAGATGGATTTTATTATAGTTTAACATAGTTTGAGAGGTAATTAAAAATGCTCGACGTTGATGACGAAGTAACACTCCGTAGTAAACTCGACGTCGAATATGCCACGCTCAAGTTCGCTGCGGTGCTCACGTAGTAGTGCCTACGCTGCGCTCCTCGCTTACTAGTCGCGAGTCATCTTCTTGGTCCTGAAAGCCAAGCATTTTTAATCTTTATTGGAAGAGGTAATTAAAAATACTCGGCTTTGATGACGAAGTAACGCGTTGAGGTGGATTCGACGTCGAATATGCCACGCTCAAGTTCGCTGCGGTGCTCACGTAGTAGTGCCTACGCTGCGCTCCTCGCTTACTAGTCGCGAGTCATCTTCTCGGTCCTGAAAGCCAAGCATTTTTAATCTTTATTGGAAGAGGTAAATAAAATCTTTACGAAAAGATGAATGACCTGATCAGTTAGATGTCTATAGCGAACCTTGTTCAAGAAACATATGCTATAAGAGGATGACTTCTAGAAAGGAGTAATCGCGATGAAGCAGCCTAGGGCAACAATTTCTGCAAAGAGAAAGGGAAGACGTTCAGATAAGCTCCTTAAAACATCTATTTTATTAGGAAATGAGTTTATTCGTGGGCATATTCCACCAACAAGCTATATGACAAGAGCTTCACTTATGCGAATGTTGAACAGATATGGAATGGTTTATATTAAGCCGAAAAATGGTTCCCTTGGACGAGGTGTCATACGAATTACTAAACAGGGAGTGCGGTATACTAGTCATGCTGGTTTAGCTGTAACGAGCTATACTAGTTTCGATGCATTGTATGCTTTTATTTTAAAGCGTACGAAAGGTGAACGGTACATCGTTCAAAAGGGTGTAAACTCGTTGCGCTACAATGGTAAAGTATATGATTTCCGCGTAGTCGTACAGCGTAGCCCACAGGGACAGTTTGAAGTTACAGGAATTGCAGCACGTATTTCTCAAGGTGGTAGAGTGGTAAGCAATGGAGGAGGCGGTGGTGCGGTTGGCACAGTGGACAGCTTGCTTAATCCATATCAACGCAGCATTGCAATGCCGCGCATTCACAAATTAAGCCTTGCAGTTATGCATCAAGTTAGAAAGCATTGGCCATCACAAAATGAAATTGGTCTCGATATTGCCCTCGACTATAACCTAAAGCCATGGCTTATTGAGTTTAATACAAGGCCGGATCATCGTATGTTTGTTGTAGTTAGAGATCGTGCTGCTATAGCACGAATTGTACATTATGGCGCGAAATACGGAAGAAGATATCGTTTATATCGCTAATGTGAGGATAATAAAGGGACGTTGTATGGGATTGGGTGCAGCACCTAATCCTGTACAAACGTCCCTTTTACTCGACAACCGTTCAATCAGTGAGGATCTAATTAGTCGAGTACGGCTGTAATATGTGCCTTAGTTACAGACCAATGAGATGCGCTCCAAACTTTTTCTTTATTTTGTAGCAGCATAATTTGCGGAGATTCATGTTTAATACCTGTATCTTCAGCAATTTGTAATGAAATAGGACGAGATTCAATTACTTTTACTAGTAGGTACTCAGCATCGCTGCGTGGTTTGTCAGACAAGTAATTAGAAAACTCTTCATGAGCGTTGGCACTAACCGGACAAGTTGTGCTGTGTTTAAATATAACGATGGGATGATCTTTTGAGCGTTCAAATGCTTGCTTCCATTGCTCAGCAGTAGTAATTTCAATAACGTTCATCATTAAACCTCCTTTATGTCATAGCTCTATTATAGCTTTTGCATAAAAAATCGCAAAGTTTGCTGCAGCAGGTATTGCAAAATTTTAAAGCATCGACTAAAATAATTTTATTGGAACTGACCGGAAAATGAATTCGGTCAGTTGGTCATTCAGTCAATATATAATGGTGGTGATGAAAAGAATGAATGTTGATCGTAGAGCTCTTATCGTTGAAGCAGCTAATAAGTCATTCGCTTTATTTGGCTACAAAGCGACGACTATGGAACAGGTTGCTAAAATAGCAAATGTCGGCAAAGGTACGATTTATACATTTTTCGCCAATAAGGAAGAGTTGTTTCAGGAAGTACTTAATCGCATGCTAAGGGAAATGAAGATCGCTTCTGAAAAAGTTATGGATGATAGCTCGAGCTTTTTTGACCGAATGACAGATGCACTGAATGTTCTGCTGGAGTTTCGCGAGGATCATGAATTGGCGCTCAAGCTAACGCAAGAGGTTCGTGAGATTGGTACTCCTATGGCACTTGATGCAATTAAGCAGATGGAGCATCTAATTATCGAGCATATCGCAGATAAAGTGAAAACTGCGATTGAAAGAAAAGAGATAAAGCCTTGTAATCCGGAGCTAACTGCATTTGTAATTTTGAAGCTATATATGGCGCTTGCAGTGGAATGGGGTCAGCAGCATACCATGGAGAAAAGCGAGATCGCGTCTCAGCTGCGATTTTACTTGGAAAAAGGATTAGCACCTTCTTAAGAAGATGTTTTCGTTTCATTAGATCAGATTAAGTAATAGAGAAAATTAGCAACTTAGATAAGACAGGAGAGAGTTACACATGTCAAGAAGTAATCAGATAGGGTCTGAGCTAAGCAGTATCGTTCGCAACCCAAAGGTTGTTATTCCGGTCATAGCAGTAATGCTCGTACCTTTACTATATTCTGCATTGTTTTTAGGTGCTTTTTGGGATCCTTATGCCCGACTTGATAAGGTGCCGGTAGCGATTGTCAACGAAGATAAAGGGGCTCAATTTGAAGGAGAGACGTTATCAATTGGTAATGAGTTTGTAGAGAAGCTAAAGGAGTCAGATGACTTTGGATGGGATTTCGTTACGAAGGAAGATGCTTTGCAAGGATTAGAAGATAATCGTTACTATATGATGCTTGAAATACCAGAGCAATTCTCTGAGCAGGCCGTATCATTAACGACAGATACCCCGCAGCAAGCAGAATTGATCTATACGCCTAATGAAGCGTACAACTTTTTAGCTTCTCAGATAGGGGATACCGCTGTTACTAAGCTCGCTTCAGTATTAAATCAATCGATAACTGAAACGTATGTTACAGCGATTTATGAAAAAATCGGCGATGCACTTGAAGGTATTCAAGAGGCAAGTGAGGGCGCTGTTCAGATTGCGAATGGTGCAAGTGATGCGAAAGCAGGTGCTGATAAGCTAGTTGCTGGTCAAGAAGAATTAGGTGCTGGCTTAACTAAGCTGCAAGCAGGTACTGGCACGTTAAACAGTGCAGGTAAGCAATTGTCTGAAGGGCTAGCTTCATTACAGTCTGGAAGTCAGTCGCTTAACAGCGGCTTGCAACAGATTGGGCAGGCAGGACAATCATTGAATAGTGGTGCAACACAATTAAGTCAGCAATACTCAGCATTAGATGCAGGTTTGCTGCAATCGAGTGAAGGAACGACTTCATTGAAGCAAGGAGCACTTCAATTGCAGGCTAGCTTACAGCAGCTAGCACAACAGAACGAACAGCTTGCAGGCAGTGAAGCATTCAAACAATTGTTGGCGGGCAGTGAAGCTTTATCACAAGGATTGCTTGCAAAAGAACAAGGTGAGGCGGAGCTTATTGCAGGTTCACAAGCAGTAACGAATGGACTTGATAAACTTGCTGCTGGTTCAGAGCAATTAAATGCTGCAGTAAATAATGCTGGTCAAGGAGCGAAGAAACTTGCTGAAGGTGCTAATTCCGCAGCTTCTGGAGCTGGTCAATTGTCAGAAGGGCTTGGGCAGCTGCCAGGTTCAGTTAATCAACTGATATCAGGTAACGACAAGCTAATTGCTGGAGGTAAAGAGTTATCGACAGGACTTGTTAAGCTTAATGATGGGGCAAACGAACTGGCAGAAGGTCTTGGTGCTGCAGATGGTGAAGCGTTGAATCTTACATTGACCGAGGACATGAAGCAGCAGTTTGCTAAGCCAGTAGACGTTACGAAAGATGCATATACAGTCGTACCTAATTACGGAACAGGCTTTGCGCCATACTTTATATCTCTTGGATTATATGTAGGTTGCATGCTTCTAACAATCGTATATTCAATGCGTGAGCCAGCGTTGAAGCCTACAAGTGGTACAAGCTGGTATCTCGGAAAAACAGCTACAACATTGATTATTTCCGTATTGCAGGCATTGGTGCTAGGTGTTGCAATGCTGTTTACGCTAGATCTAGAGGTTGCTAATCTCAGTGCATACTTTGGATTTATGATAATTACGAGCGTTTCATTTATGATGTTAATTCAGTTGCTATGTGTAACACTTCAAGATATCGGTCGTTTTATTGCAATTGTGTTATTAATATTGCAGCTAACAAGCTCAGCTGGTACCTTCCCGTTAGAGCTAGTGCCTGAATGGCTGCAGGCAATTAATCCATTGTTACCAATGACTTATTCCGTACTTGGATTCAAGCAGGCAATATCCAGCGGCAATATGAGCATGTACTGGGACAATGCATTCGTCCTAATCGGCTTCGCAGTCGTATGCACAGTACTAACATTTATATTCATGCGTACAAGCTATCGCAAAACATTTGCGGCAGAATAATTAGATAAGATAGAGGCAAGCATTGAGGGATGAATTACTCCCCAATGCTTGCCTCTTTTACATTTGTAGTTTTAATCTAAAGAGTAGATACGATTAAAGTAAAGACGATGCTGCTTACAAAAAAAGAGAGAAAGAAAACTTTATATCCCAGTTTTCTTGTAAATATTAAACTACATAAAACTGCTAAAAAAGGAACACCCCATAAGAAGTGAATAAGGAAATGCATGCCAACGTTATACAAATAATTGATGTAAAGAATACCTCCAATTAAGACCCAAAGCATAGCAAATAAAAGACCAATAATGATGTTAGACAATAAATAACGATTACGCATAAAATCCCTCATCTCAAAGCTAATGCTGAATTTCAGTGAAGCAGCGAAAATATTGATATTACAAGCTAATCACATCCATGGATCAGCTGTGATTACCCGACTAAGCGTGCTTCTATCTTTATGAAAGTTTCAAATTTTCGCACATCAGCGGAAAACATAGTGATTGTGGAAAAGCGGAGCGGTTGCCTAAAAGCTTTCTGAAGGAAAGCTGCATCGGAAGCATATGCCTTTGTTCACGGATTTCTACATTATAATACTTCAAGAAATCTGTGAACAACAGCAATTGGAACAACACTATGTTTGGAGCGGTCGTAAAAGCTCCAAAACAGCAATAACAACGATTGAATCATGCCAAAAAGTAATTTGTATGCATTGATACAATTAATCCCATAATGTAAACGAATGCATACTTTTATTCATGTCGAATTTAAACACAATATCTGAGTAATCATGTATAATCACCTTAATTGCACTGATAAAGGAGTTATGGAAATGGATCAAACGATTATCCGTTTTGAAGATGTTTCAAAGCAGTATAGCGATCAAGAACCAGCTGTACTTAAAAATGTTAGCTTTGAAATTGAACGCGGAAAGTTCTACACGCTGCTCGGTCCGTCTGGCTGTGGTAAAACAACAATTTTACGTCTTATCGCAGGTTTTACGGCTCCCTCCGAAGGGAAAATATACTTTAACAACAAGCTGATTAACAATACGCCAGCAAATGAACGCCAAGTGAATACTGTATTTCAAGATTATGCGCTTTTTCCGCATCTGAACGTGTTCGAAAATGTTGCTTTCGGCTTGCGTATTAAGAAGATGAAAGAAACGGTAGTTAAAGAAAAAGTAGCGGAAGCATTACGCTTCGTTAACCTAAGCGGTTATGAAAATAGAGAGATTACCGAGATGTCTGGTGGTCAGCGTCAGCGTGTCGCGATTGCGCGAGCGATTGTAAATGAACCAGAGATCTTATTACTTGATGAGCCACTATCTGCACTTGACTTGAAACTGCGTACCGAAATGCAGTATGAACTGCGTGAACTGCAGCGTAGGTTAGGCATTACGTTTATATTTGTAACCCATGATCAAGAGGAAGCGCTCGCGATGTCGGATGAGATCTTCGTCTTGAATGAAGGGGTTATTCAACAATCTGGCTCGCCGATTGATATTTATGATGAGCCGATCAATCGCTTTGTTGCTGATTTTATTGGGGAATCTAATATCGTTAAAGGTAAGATGATTCAAGATTTTGAAGTTGAGATTTCAGGGAAACGATTCGAATGTGTAGACCAAGGCTTGAATCCGAATGAAATCGTAGATATCGTTATTCGTCCAGAGGATATCGAGATTGTGAATCCGCAAACGAGTCAGCTGCCTGCACGAGTAGATTCTCAGCTGTTTCGAGGAGTTCATTATGAGATCTGCTGCTACGATGACAATAACAATGAATGGCTTGTACATAGCACACGCAAAGCAACAGTAGGCGAAAGAATTGGATTGTATTTTGAGCCTGAGGCGATTCATGTTATGCGTCTAGGTGAGACGGAGGAAGAATTTGATAAGCGACTTGAATCCTATGAAGAAGCGGATTCAAAAGGAAGCGCTGGCGAGGAGATGAAACATGGAAGCTAGAACTCGCACGATTTATTTGATTCCGTATTTTATATGGATCGTTCTATTCGTCGTTGCGCCGATCGTGCTTATTGTTTATTATTCCTTCTTTAATGTAGAAGGACAATTTACCTTTGCCAATTACGAAAAGTTTTTTACGCCTGTCTATATGAAAATGACGCTTAGCTCGTTTTGGTATGCGTTGCTCATTACTTTTTTTTCATTGGCAGTCGCGTATCCGACAGCGTATTTGTTAACGAAAACGAAGCATAAAGCACTATGGCTGCTGCTTATCATCTTGCCAAGTTGGATTAACCTACTATTAAAAGCGTATGCTTTTATCGGGATTTTTGGCACGTACGGTGTAGTGAATGCACTGTTCGAGGTAATTGGAATTGGCAACCGACAAATTCTGTTTACGGATTTCAGCTTTGTGTTCGTATCGGTCTATATATTTATACCGTTTATGGTTTTGCCTATTTACAATGCGCTTGAAAAAATGAATCCATCCCTAATCTACGCGGCAAGAGATTTGGGTGCTTCTCCGTGGGTGACGTTCCGTAAAGTAATATTCCCGCTGACGTTGGATGGTGTAAAGGCTGGGTGCATCGCTGTATTTATTCCAGCGCTTTCGCTGTTCATGCTGACTCGTCTCATTGCAGGTAACCGTGTTATTACACTTGGTACTGCAATTGAGCAGCATTTCCTCGTAACGGAGGATTGGGGAATGGGGGCAACGATTGCTGTATTCCTCATTATTATTATGGCTCTTGTCATGGGACTTTTGGGCTTAAGAAAGAGAGGGCTCGACCTTGTCAAACGCTAAATTTAAGCTCTCTAACCTTTACTTAATTGCAGTTTTTATCGTGCTATACGCGCCCATTGTATATTTAATGGTATATTCCTTTAATAGCGGCGGTACGATGCAAGGCTTTGAAGGCTTTACACTTGAGCATTATGCTGAAGTAATGCAAGATACCAGGCTTTTAATTATTGTGCTAAATACATTTATTATCGCATTGCTATCTGCGGCTATTGCGACAATGATTGGAGTGTTCGGTGCAATTGCGATTCATTTTCTTAGATCAAAGTCAAAAGCGACACTGCTTACGCTTAATAATGTTTTGATTGTAAGTCCAGATGTTATTATCGGAGCGTCCTTTTTGATTCTGTTCACCATTGTTGGCATACAATTAGGATTTACTTCTGTGCTGCTGTCGCATATCGCATTTAGCATTCCGATCGTTGTCGTCATGGTGCTTCCGAAGCTGCAGGAGATGAACAACTCGCTTATTGATGCAGCACGTGATCTTGGTGCAAGCCCGTGGCATGTCATCTCGCGTGTCATTCTCCCATATATTAAGCCGGGTATCTATGCGGGCTTTTTTATGGCATTAACGTACTCGCTTGATGATTTTGCAGTAACCTTTTTCGTAACAGGTAACGGCTACTCTACGCTTGCTGTAGAGATATACTCGAGGGCACGTCAAGGGGTATCGCTATCGATCAATGCGCTTTCGACGTTGATCTTCCTGTTTACAATTATTCTTGTTATTGGCTACTATTACATCGAGCGTCGTAATCAGCGTCCTGTAAACGGAGGTGCTCGAGGATGAAACAGCTAACGAGAACGTTTTTGCTTATATTTATTGTCAGCTTTGCGCTTATCTATCTAGTTAACGTGCTGAACAAGAGTGAAGGGTATGCAGGAAACAATACAATTACAATTTATAACTGGGGAGATTATATCGATCCAGATTTAATTAAACGCTTTGAAGAAGAGAGTGGTTTAAAGGTAATATATCAGACCTTCGATTCAAATGAAGCGATGATGACTAAAATTAAACAAGGTGGCACGACGTTTGATATCAGTATTCCTTCTGAGTATGCGATCGAGAAGATGAAGGAGGAAAACTTGCTGCTACCGATCGATCAAAGTAAAATTCCGAATTTGCAGTATATTGATGAACGTTTTTTAGATTTATCCTTTGATAAAGGGAACGAATATTCTATTCCTTATTTCTGGGGGACGGTAGGAATCGTTTATCATCCTGATCTTGTAGGTGATTTGACGTTTGAAAGCTGGGATGATCTGTGGGATGAACAGCTTAAAAACAATATATTTCTGCTTGATGGAGCACGGGAAGTCATCGGTATGGGGTTGAACTCATTGGGCTACTCGCTTAACGATACGAATGAAGCGCATTTGCAGGAAGCACTTCAGAAGCTATCTACGCTAACGCCGAACGTAAAAGCGATCGTAGGTGATGAGATTAAAATGTTAATGGCTGGCGAGGAAGCGGCGGCAGCGCTAGTATGGTCTGGTGATGCGGCAGAGATAATGTGGGAGAACGAGGCGCTTGATTACATCGTGCCAAGTGAAGGCTCAAACTTATGGTTTGACAATATGGTAATCCCTTCAACAGCAAGAAATATTGACGGTGCGCATCAGTTCATTAACTTTATGCTTGATCCAGAGGTAGCTGCGCAAAACACGGAGTATGTTGGATACTCAACACCAAACTCAGCTGCTTTGGAGCTTTTGGATGAAGAGATTTCTGGAGATGAACGTTTCTACCCTGATGAAGAGCTAACCGAAAGACTGGAAGTATATGCGAATCTTGGTCCTAGAATGCTTTCGCATTATAATGATTTATTTTTGGAGTTCAAGATGCATCGAAAGTAGAATTTTGACGCAAAATAGTACAAAACAACTATAAAACACTTATCCGGTTATCTTAATGTAAGATGGATAAGTGTTTTTTATTTGCACTAAAAAATATTTTTATTGATTCTTTGCACTTTCTGCATAATTGATTTTCTTTTAGTTGAAATGTGAACGAACTGTGAACGATCCGATATGGACATGAGATAAAAGTAACCATATTGTATACGGATTAGGAATAGCTTTTCAAAGAAAAGAGGTTGTGATTGTTAATTGATTACTCAAATTCAGAAGTAATCTCAAAAAACCTAACACTAATGTTTAGATAATTAAGCTAGTAAAGTCGTATTTAAAGATCAATTTGAAAGTTATTCCAATACGTTAAAGGATATAACCCATTACATAACAAAACTTTACGTCATAACGTCAGTTTAATTAACAATTAAAATTACCAAAAATAATTTGCACTAAATGCACACAAAATTCTTCCCAAAATGCAAAATAAGGAGTATGCTGTTAATAACGACACGATCAGGTGATCGAATTCTAAAATGAAGGGCAGATCTATTATGACAGTATCCGTTATTCAAGAAACTCTAAATCCTTATGAGATTGCACAACAGCAGGTTGATGCTGCAGCAGCATTGCTAAACTTGCCAGAGCATATATCTAATATGTTGAAGCGCCCAATGCGTGTGCTTACTGTAAACTTCCCGGTTAAAATGGACGATGGTTCTGTACGTGTGTTTGAAGGCTACCGTTCTCAGCATAACGATGCGATCGGTCCTACTAAAGGCGGAATTCGATTCCATCCCGATGTGACATTGGACGAAGTAAAAGCTCTTTCTATGTGGATGAGCTTTAAGTGTGGTGTTGTTGGCTTGCCTTACGGTGGTGGTAAAGGCGGCGTAATCTGCAACCCTCGCGAACATAGCAAAGGTGAACTTGAGCGCATTAGCCGTGGCTTTATGGAAGCTATTGCTTCTTTCGTAGGCCCGCAAAAAGATATTCCTGCTCCAGACGTATATACAAACGCTCAAACAATGGGCTGGATGATGGATACGTACAGTAAACTTGCTGGCGTGAACTCTCCCGGTGTTATTACTGGTAAACCGATTATTCTAGGCGGTTCAAAAGGCCGTAATGAAGCAACTGCTCAAGGTTGTGTGTATACCATCCTTGCTGCACTTGAAGATATGGGCAAATCCCCAACTGAAGCTACAGTTGCAATTCAAGGCTTTGGTAATGCAGGTCGTATTGCTGCTCGTCTACTTGATGAAGCTGGCTGCAAAGTTGTTGCAGTATCCGATTCAAAAGGTGGCATCTACGATGCAAATGGACTAGATCTTGCAAAAGTAGGAGAGCTTAAAGATAACGCTTCTATTCTTGACTATGGTCAACAGTACCATATTACGAACGAGCAATTGCTTGAGCTTGATGTTACGGTGCTTGTACCAGCCGCGCTTGAAAATGTTATTACAGCTGCAAATGCTGACAATATTAAAGCTGCAATTGTTGCAGAAGCTGCAAATGGTCCAACTACTCCAGAAGCAGATCGCATCTTAACTGAAAAAGGCATTATCGTAATTCCTGACGTACTTGCTAACGCTGGTGGTGTAACAGTGTCTTACTTCGAGTGGGTTCAAAACTTGATGAATTACTACTGGAGTGAGCAAGAAGTACTTGAAAAACTAGAAGTAAATATGATTAACTCTTATAAGGCAGTACGCGATCTTGCGAAAGAATATGATGTGAATCTTCGTAAGGCTGCTTACATGATCGCGATCAAACGCATCTCTTCTGCTATGGAAGCAAGAGGCTGGGTTTAATATTTACAACATAGAAAGGTGAGTTATTCGTTATGACAAATCGGATTCGCGTTGGGATCGTAGGATACGGCAACCTTGGCCGTGGCGTTGAATTAGCCATCGCGCAAAATCCGGATATGCAGTTGGATGCAATTTTCACTCGTAGAGACCCTGCAATGATCCCTTCGAGCACAAAAGCATATTCGATTGAAGACGCAGCAAGCTTTGTGAATGACATTGATGTCATGATCTTATGTGGAGGCTCCGCAACAGATCTACCGGAGCAAGGACCACAATTTTCTAAAATGTTCAATATAGTAGACAGCTTCGATACGCATGCGCGTATTCCTGAATACTATGATGCTGTTAATGCTGTTGCGCAAGAAAGCGGTAAGCTGGCAGTGATTTCTACTGGATGGGACCCAGGTCTATTCTCTTTGAACAGATTGTTGTTTGAATCGATTCTTCCAGAAGGCAATGGTTACACATTCTGGGGCAAAGGCGTAAGCCAAGGGCATTCTGATGCTATTCGTCGCGTAGCTGGAGTTAAAGACGGTAAGCAGTACACGATTCCGGCTGAGGAAGCGGTACAACGTGTTCGTAACGGTGAAAACCCGGAGCTTACAACTCGTGAAAAACATTTGCGTGAGTGCTTCGTCGTTGCTGAAGAAGGTGCTGACCTCGCGAAAATTAAAGATGAAATTGTTTCAATGCCTAACTACTTCGCGGATTATGAAACGATCGTTCATTTTATTTCCGAAGAAGAATTGAAGCAGAATCATTCTGCAATGCCGCATGGTGGTCTGGTGCTTCGCAGTGGAAAAACAGGCGAGAACTCTACTCAAATTATGGAGTTTGGCTTGAATCTAGGCAGCAATCCAGAATTCACTTCCAGTGTTCTTGTTGCCTATGCTCGTGCAGCTTACAAGTTGCATAAAGAAGGCCAAAAAGGTGCGAAAACGGTATTCGATATTCCTTTCGGATATCTATCTCCGAAATCAGCGGCTGAGCTTCGTAAAGAATTACTGTAATAAACTATAGCTGGTCATGATAAGTAGGGTTATCATGACCATGCTTTTACACTTCATTTGTACTATATGAATAGAAATTTGCATTCTACTTGTATTGTTATACTCATCCTTTCATAAATATAATGATTTGGCGGGCTTTCTTATAAGTCCTAGAATAAAAACGAGTAGGTCTATGTGCATGCACATAGGCCTACTCGTTTTAGTCATAATTTTCACCCGAACATTTAAAGTGAGCGTGCGCTAATAAGATGGCCGCGTGCCTGTAGAATGGAGCATACACCAATAGAGTGGCGCTCGTGCCTGTAGAATGGAGCATATACCAATAGAATGGCGTATGCTTACGGAACTGGGTGACGCTATTCTACGAATTAAGCCCTCTCATAACGATTTAACGGAACTATAAGCACTTATTGACCCTTTTTAGCTAAATAATTTAGCAATTTAGTCTAATAAAGCTTCTCATTTCCGTTACAATCTCATTCTTGACAAAAAGACCGAAATAAGGCTCCTGAGTTCCGTTACAGATTGTTCCCGGTCACGCGCCCCGTTCAGCCGTCGACTTTCACTCGCTACAATAGTCCGTTCAGCCGTCGACTTTCATTCGCTACAATAGTCCGTCGAGCCGTCGACTTTCACTCACAACAATAGTCCGTCGAGCCGTCAGATGCCATTCGTAGTAATTTGATGGCAATAGCGGTAAAATAATAGATATCGTGCAATAGGAGGAAGATTTTATATGGATCGAAAACAACTAGCTGCAACAATCGATCATACGTTGCTAAAGCCGGATGCAACAGAGCAAGCAATCATAACGCTTTGCAAAGAGGCAGCCGATTATGAATTTGCAACGGTATGCGTTAACCCATGCTGGGTTAAACTTGTGGCTAATGAGCTGCAAAGCGCAGAGCGAGTAGGAGTTACTACTGTTATCGGCTTTCCGCTTGGAGCTTCTTCCAGTGCAATTAAAGCAATGGAGACGAAGCAAGCGATTGAAGACGGCGCAACAGAGATCGATATGGTGGTCAATATCGGTTACTTAAAGAGCGGGATGTTAAGTGAAGTCAAATCAGATATTGAGGCTGTCGTTCAGGCTGCAGCGAATCACGCCATAGTGAAGGTTATTCTAGAAACATGTTTGCTTACAGAAAAGGAAATTGAGGAAGCTTGCAAACTATCAGTAGAAGCTGGGGCGCAGTATGTTAAAACATCAACAGGCTTTAGCACTGGTGGTGCTACAACAGCACATATTCGTCTCATGCGTGCCGTAGTGGGTCCTCATATTGGAGTAAAGGCATCAGGTGGCATTCGGGACTATGAGACTGCGATCGCGATGCTTGAGGCTGGTGCAAGCAGAATCGGAGCGAGCAGTGGCATAACAATTGTAGACAGAATCGAAGCACAACAAGAGGGGTATTAATATAAATTAGTGCGGATGCTAATAACGACTCTACTATTTTGAAGTTATAAGGGGCTTGCGTCGTTAGTGACGCAAGCCCCTTAAGCTTGTCTATTATTGAATTATTGAGCAGCAGTATCGTTAGCAGCTGCATCGTCAGTAGCAGCTCCGTCAGTAGCAGCTCCATCAGTAGCTCCATCAGTAGCAGGTGCAGCTTCGTCAGCTAGCTTATTAGTAATTTTAGCTTTTGCACGAAGATCTTCTGTATATGTGCTGTTGTTCGCATAGATTTCTTCATTCACAAGCTTAACTTTAATTGCGTCTTTCACGCTATCAAAATTAGCTTCAGTAGCTTCTTGATAGTCTGTTTTAAGAATGATATGGTATCCAAACTCAGATTCAACAATATCGCTTAGCTCATTCACATCAAGTGCGAATGCTACTTTAGAGAATTCTTCAACCATTTCACCGTAAGCGAAGAAGCCTAGGTCACCGCCAGTTGTTGATGTACTATCTGTACCGTACTGTGCTGCAAGCTCAGCAAAATCAGCACCGTTTTTTAATTGAGCAAGAATGTCTTCTGCTAGTGCCTTGTCCGTTACAAGGATATGTGAAGCTCTAACCTTTTCTTCAGAGCCGCCTAAGCTGCTTTTGTTTTCATCAAAAAATGTTTGGATTTGCTCATCTGTAATCTCTACAGAATCTTGTAGCAACAGACGAACAAGTGTTGTAAGCTTCAATTCGTTCTTAAGATCATCTTCCGTCATGCCATAATAGGAAAGGAAGCTTTGGAAATTCTCTTCAGAGCCGTAATCGATTTTAAGTGCAGCAATATCAGCTGCTAGATCTGCATCTGTTACTGTTATGTTTTTAGCTTTAGCTTCTTGACCAACCACTTCTTCCGTAATCATACGGTCAAGTACGCTTGTGATGCTATCTCCATAATATTGATGCAATGTCGTAAGCAAATCATCTTGAGTAATTTTAGTTCCGTTCACTGTAGCAATCGTTTCTTCTTTGTTACCCCCGATTGGGAAGATGATAACTAATATTAGCGCGATTGCCAATATGATCGATGCCACCATCCAGAATGGGTTGTTTTTCGAGCCCCCGCCGTTACCTGCACCATTAACGACAGATGCGTTTTCCGCAACCTCGTTGTTTACCGCAAACTGTTGAGATTGCGTTTCTTTATTATCCATTCCTAAAAGCTCCTCTCGAATTATAAAAGTTCTGCTATTACTATAACAAATTTTTTTAAGTAAAACATTAATATAACATTAAATTGAAAAAGTGATATACCGGTGTTAAAAATAATCGATGACATCATTCGACAAAATATAACACCAATATTCAAGGATAGACAATTGTAATGAGTCAATTAAAGGTTATAATGATGTATATAATTAGTAGTTATTTACGCTTAGTTGTGGAGGTATACTTTGGTTTCGTTAACTGGAAGTTACAATATATGGATTGTTGCAATCTCGTTTATTATAGCATTTTTTACGTCGTACCAAGCGTTAGGACTAACGAAAAAGGTTACGGTACTACAAAATAAACTGACATGGGCATGGCTAATTATCGCAGGTTTTGTAATGGGCTGCGGGATATGGACGATGCATTTTGTCGGGATGATCGCCTTTCATCTACCGATTCCAGTAGACTATCATTTTGGTAAATCTCTCGTTTCGGTACTTGCTAGTATTGGTGCGTCGATGCTTGCGTTTTATGTGACGAGCACTAAAGTTACTCAAGGTAAGCTGTTGCTTGCCAGTCTATTCATGGCTTCTGGAATAGTTACAATGCACTATGTAGGCATGTCATCGATGAAAAGTGAGTATATGACAATTAGCTATGATCCTGTGCTGTGGGGAACCTCGGCTGTTATTGCTTTTTTCGCCTCTTATGCAGCATTGAACTTCTTTGTCAAAATGAAAACTACGCAGAGGGGTTTTTCGGTTCGTGGAATTGCTGCGCTTTTTATGGCTATAGCCGTTACTGGCATGCATTATGTCGGGATGGAGGCTAGCTCATTTTGGTGCATCGACCCAGCTTATATTACTGAGCAGGCTAAGATGCAAGCTCCTGCTCAACTTCTAATCACCGTACTCGTTGCTATCGTAGTTATCGTATTGTTGACCTGGCTTGCTCAGGTGTGGGAACAGATCATCTATAAACGAATGGCATATACGGATTCTTTAACAGGGTTAAGTAATCGACATGCTATGAATGAATATTTTAAAACTTCCAGGTTAGTAGATCGCAATCTAGCGATTCTTTTTATTGACCTCGATCAATTTAAGTACATTAACGATACGCTTGGTCACGATGTTGGAGATCAATTAATCCAGCATATGGGTGCCAAGCTTAGAAAGCATGCTATGCCGCCAAAAGGTGTCTTTCGTATGGGTGGCGATGAATTTATGATTATAATTCCATACAACGAGAAAGAAGAGGTTCGTCATTCAGTAAAGAAACTTTTGGAGGAAATTAGGACGCCTGTTATTCTAGGAAAGCATCAATTAGAAGTAACAGGAAGTATCGGAGTGAGTTATGCGGTTGAGCATGGTATAACGAAGGATAGTCTGTTGAAAGCAGCAGATACTGCGATGTACTACGCTAAAAATCTAGGGAAAAACCAATATTGTGAGTATAGCGATGAGATGGAAATGAAGGTTATACGAAGGATGGAAATTGAAAAAGGACTACGTGATGCACTCATCAAGAAAAATCTCCAAGTTTATTATCAGCCAAAATGGAATATTAGCACGAACCGTCCAGTTGGTTTTGAGGCATTGCTTCGTTACACACATCCAGTAATTGGTCCGATAACACCGGATGAATTTATTCCAATTGCAGAAGAGACAGGGCTTATTCTGCCAATGACAGAATGGGTGCTTCAGACGGCATGTCAGGACTGTTATGATTGGAATATGGATAGTGATGATGAATTAGTCGTTTCTGTTAATTTATCAAGTAAAATAATAGAGTCCAATAAACTTTATGCTATGACTAAGCAAGCGTTAGATCAAACGGCACTTTCCCCGCATTTACTAGAGTTAGAAATTACAGAGCAAATGATGATTAATTGTGGAATTATCGTTAGAGAGCAAATCGAACCGCTGCAAGAGCTAGGCATTAAATTAACGATGGATAATTTTGGGTCAGGCTTTTCTTTCTTTGGTTCGCTCGAACAGCTTCAATTTCATACATTAAAAATCGATAAACAGTATATAGAGCATTATGAGCTTCCAGCTAAGCGTGCAATTGTCAATTCTATCGTTGGCCTAGCAGAGCAACTACATATTCAGCTCGTAGCGGAAGGAGTAGAAACAGAATCGCAGTTGGAATTTCTAAAATCAGCAGGTTGTCATCTTATGCAAGGGTATTATTTTAAAAAGCCAATGCCGATAGATGAGGTTGGGACATGGATAAAGCAGCTATAGGAAAGAGTTCAAAAAGTCTGTGATCAAAGGTGGGCTTTTTGAGCTACCTCTATAAGGTAGTTATTGATAGATAGAGAAATAGGATCGGAGGAACATCTATGCGTTCTAGGGGACTCGTGCTGTTTCAACTGGGACTGGCTATGATTACGCCTATCGTTATTTATTTTTGGGTAGATCGCCAGTTTAGCCAATATGACGCGCTCAAGCATTCCTCTTTCATATATATGATAGGCATTGTGGCGTTACTAGCCATCATTATATCGGTCGTTATGGGAATTGTGGCACAGCAGGTTCGGAATATAAAAATATTGTTTGTATCGCTCGCTTATGCCTCAATAGGTGGTATGCTTATTCTTCATGGTTTGTCTGTTCCTAAGCTGGGAGTTGTATCAGAACAGCATTTTTTTCTATACGGGCAGCTCGCATTAATGCTTTCCTCATGCTGGCTATGGCTTAGCTCACTTTCAGCCGATCATCGGCTTGTTCGTTATTTGACAAAGCATAGAAGAAAGCTTCTTCCAATATGGTGTGCTGCTTTAGTCGTTGCAGGTGCCTTGATCCTAATCGCTGAAAGCATTGAGGGTAATGTCTTTCTCTTTCATAACAATACAATACGATTAGCGACATTAATGATTCTATTATTAAATACTTGGACAGTATATCGGCATCTCATTACATATATGGCTTCGCGTTTTTCGATTCAGCTTGCTATTGTTTTTAGTACGGGTTGGTTGAATACCGCTCAAGTGGTGCTTGCTACGTTATCGCCAAACGGGATCGGATGGTGGTCGTATCACATTTTGCTATTTTTATCGATGATTGTGATGATGATTGTTATCGTGAATGAATATTCACATAATGAATCACTTACCGATTCTGTAAAACAGCTGTATCGGGCAGATCCCGATCGATGGATTCAGACGTATATGACGTCAAGTGTAAGTGAATTAGTGAAGAAGACAGAAACAAAGGATGCTTATACAGCGGGACATAATTATCGAGTAACTGTATATGCGTTAAAGCTGGGAGAAGAGATGGGACTATCGTCATCTCAGTTAAAATCAATTGCACAAGGAGGGCTTGTGCATGATGTAGGGAAAATCTTTATACCAGATTATGTACTCAATAAGCCAGGCAAGCTCACAGAGGAAGAGCGAAAGCTAATCGAAAAGCATCCACTGGACGGCTATAACATGTGCAAGCAGATTGGGTTCATGCTGGAGGAGTTAGCAATTATTCGTTCGCATCATGAAAAATGGAATGGATCAGGGTACCCCGACCAGCTATCTGGAGAGACGATACCTTTAGTTGCTCGTGTCACCGCAGTCGCTGATGTATATGATGCGTTAACTTCTTCGCGATCTTATCGAAAAGCGATGTCACTCGAAAAAGCGATGAACATTATCACCGAAGAAAGTGGAAAGCACTTTGATCCACGCTGCGTAGAAGCATGGAAAAAGTTAGTCGATGATGAAAAAGATTTTTTTGCACAAATGTTATCTAGTCATAGTAAGGCTAACAATGTTCCCAGCTAACGATTAGAAGGAGGGTCGACTGATGAACAAATTATCTCTCCGCACGAAAGGCTTAATCATTATTATCGTTATTTCGTTTGTACCGCTATTGTTTGTAGGTCTTTATAATTACACATCCGTCAAAAAAGATATGATCTCAACCGAAATTGATAAAATCCGATTAAAGCAGGATAGTCGGTCTTTTCTAATACAATCGTGGCTGGAAACTCGTAAATCTGAAGTTTTAGTTATGAGTCGCACGAATGAGGTGCGCTCAGGGGACACGGTTGCTATGAAGGACTATTTAGAACATGAACGCGCGCTCAATGAATCTGAATACAGTGAGATTGGATTTGTTGGTCAAGATGGCAGTATAACGAGCTTAACTGGAAAAGCCCAAACCTTAACGGAGCAATTTCCTATTGCTAGATCGTTGAGAGGAGATATTGTTTTAGCTGATCCTGTCTCAACGAAAGGTGATGAACGGTTAGGTTATATTAGTGTGCCGGTTTATAGCATGGACGAGTCCAATGAGTTGATCGGTGCTTTATACGCAGCTTATGCCTTCCCTCCAGCAGCTTACAGTCAAGTGCTGCAAATCGAGGAAGGCAATTTGTATTTATACAATCATAGTGGTGAATTGATCTATGATCATATGCATACTGAGTTTACGAATCAGCAGGACATTATACTGCGTAATCACTTAAAACAGCTGGCAGCATTTGCATTAACGAATACAGCAGGAGATAAGGAAGTATCTGTTGCCCTGCATAATTATATTATTTTTTATCAAAAAATCGAGAATACGAATTGGGTTATTATGGAGGTTAAGGATCTAGGATCGATTAATAAGTTAGCAGCGCCAACTTTGTGGCGTATGCTTCTTGTTTTAGCAATAGCGATCAGCTTAATTGCGCTGGTGTTTTATTTATACTTCCAGACTATTATCTCGCGTCTAAAAGCGATCTTGCAAGTTACGAAAAGGGCTGCAGCTGGTAATTTTGATGACAATCATCTGAATGCTTCGAATCAAGATGAGATTGGTAACCTAGCGAATACGGTTAACGGAATGATGGGACGATTGCAAATTATGTTCGATCGACTTGATGCCGTCATCAATCAGAATAAAAATCCAGTGTTTGTTATGGATGAAAGATATAACATCACCTATTTGAATCGTGCAGCAGAAGAAATGATCGGGTATACATCGGAAGAAATTGTTGGCAAGGCTACTCCGATTTTATTTATGGATATGGATGAGATTCGCGATAGGGCTGAGAAGTTTTCGCTGGAGATTGGAAGAGAGGTTCAGCCTGGTGTTGAGCTGTTTTTAGAGCTGCGTAAGCATTATCCGAATTATGATTATGAATTAACAATTGTGAGTCGAGACGGAAAACGAACTCCTGTATTCAATCGTTCAAGCAGCTTGAAGGATAGAAGCGGACGCTATTCAGGTATTATTGCGATACTAACAGATTTATCTGAACAAAGACAGCTCGAAAATGTTAGAAACCGTCTACAGATGGTTGTAGCTTCTGCCAAGGACCTTATTGCTTCGGTTGACCAAGATGCTAATATTATCTTCATTAATCAAGCGGGACGAGACATTCTTGGATTAGAGGAAGAAGAACTGTATGGCTTATCGATAAAAAGCTTTTTGCCGGAGCATTTGTACAAGCTATTGTTAAAGGGATCTATCATTGCGCGCAAGCAAGGCTTCTTTGAATGTGAGGCACAATTTCAAAATATAGTAGGCAAATTTATTAATGTATCGATCATTATCGTTACGTATGAAGACTCATTTACAGGGGAGACAATGTATTCCTGCATATCCAGAGATATTACTGAGCAGCTGGAGGTTCAACGTAAGCTTGTCCATGCTACTGAAGTGGCTGAGGAGGCCAATCAGGCTAAAAGTAACTTCTTGGCGCTGATGAGTCACGAGATCCGTACGCCATTGAATGGCATTATCGGACTATCGCAGCTGCTGCAAAAAACAGATCTCGATCATATCCAGCATGATTATGTGCAGCATATGAAGGATTCATCAAGTATGCTATTAAGCATTGTGAATGATATTCTCGATTTTTCAAAGCTGGAGGCTAAAAAGATTGAGCCGGATCTGTCTACATTCCAAATGCATGTCCTTATCAATCATCTCGCTGATCAATTAAACGTATTCCTGGGCGGAAAGGAGCAATTTGAATTCAAGATTGAGATTGGCTCTAATGTTCCACAAAGCATGATCGGAGACGCCCTGCGACTGGAACAAGTACTATCTAATCTTTGTGTTAATGCCGTTAAATTTACAGAACATGGGTTAGTAGAGCTATCGATTGTTGTAGCTGCTGAACGCGACGATGAAATCGATATTCAATTTATGGTGAGAGATACCGGAATTGGTATGTCCGACGAGCAGCTAAAATATATATTTAAGCCATTTACTCAAGCAGACTCTTCCACAACACGCAAATACGGTGGCACAGGGCTAGGTCTTGTCATATCAAGAAATCTAGTTGAGCTGCTTGGTGGAGAGCTTATTGTTAAAAGCAAGCAGCAAGTGGGAAGCGAGTTTTCATTTACTCTTCCTTTCAAAAAGGTTGCCTATCAGTTTACACCGGAGCCTGTGAAGCAGCCATATGGTGTAGAAAGCATTGTTTGGATCGTTGAGGATCATGAGCTTATGGCCAATTATTGGGCACATCTGCTCGCTGATTGCAGCTATAATGCGGTCAAGAAACGATCCTGGAAAAAGGCTTATTTGCGTTTAATGCGTTTAGGCGAAGGAGCATACCCTTCGTTCATACTCGTCGATATGGAGATGAACGATATGTATGGTATGGAGACATGGCTAGAGTTCCAAGAAGAAGCCGCTGCTCGAGGAATCCCTATTATAGCAATTACGACAGCGTATGGGCGTGAAGAATTATTAATGCTGGAGCCCGAGCAACAGCCAGAAGCAATACTGACGAAGCCAGTTACGCAGAAAAGGTTCCAAGACGCGATTGATCACGTATTACACAAAAAGAAGAAAAGTCATCTGGCTCCAGCCCTTCTTCTGGAAGAAGAGCGGCATACGATAGATAGCTCAGCAAGATCTACCGTTGCAGTAGAGCCACTGCTACATGTCCTGCTGGCGGAAGATAACAAGGTTAATCAATTAGTTGCAGCGGAGATGCTGAAACATTTCAATTGCCAAGTAACGATCGCCAGCCACGGACTAGAAGCTGTAAAGCTTATTAAAGAGCACCAGTATGATCTTGTGCTTATGGACATTCATATGCCGGAGATGGATGGATTGGAGGCAACGCGAGTTATTCGCTCTCAAGAACAGTATCACGAGCTGCCAATTGTTGCAGTTACCGCGAATGCTTTGGCATCTGACCATGAAAAGTATTTACTTCAAGGAATGAATGCAGTAATTACGAAGCCGATAGCGCTTGAACAGCTGCAGCAGGTTATTGAGCAATACACGTCGAGGCAGACTGCTCAGCAGACTATGATGAATAATCGACCAACTCGAAAAATAAATGATGAGCTTTATATGCATCTGGAATCGTTAGCTACCATCGACGCTAAAACAGCAATCGAGCGTGTGAACGGAAAAATCAACATTTATATGCATATGTTAGAGCAGTTTCTGAATGATTATTCTTTATTTGTACCACGGTTAAAACAACTCTATGAAAACAATGACTATGCTGAGATAACAAGAGCCTTGCATACATTAAAAGGAGCTTCAAGCTATTTAGGTGCAGAAGATATCGTTTCGCTAACCGTTGAAGGAAAACAAATTATACGAGAGCAGCAGTCCACGATGCTTCCGACATATATTGACCAATTAGAGACGGTATTAAATGCTACATTATACGAAATATCAACAACTTTAGATCTTTCCTAATAAATACTTAACATTTTCTTAATAGAATCCTAACAAATGATTGTCTGAACGAGTGGGATGATGTATAGTATTAGATAACGAGACAATATGAGGAAGGCAGAACCGAACAAATCATAAGGGTGACGTCGATGTATAAAGTATTAGTCGTTGAAGATGACGTTATGATGAGTGATATGCTGTCCATGTATTTATCGGAGGAAGGCTATGAAGTAAAGCAAGCCTTTGATGGAAATCAAGGATTACAGCTTATCGAGCAATTTAGGCCTCATCTGTTGCTGTTAGATCTTATGCTGCCAGATATGAACGGCATTGATCTATGTTCTGAAGTTAGAGATAAATCAACGATACCGATTATGATTCTATCGATGAGAAGTGAAGTCTCAGAGCGAGTATCTGCGCTTAAGGCAGGTGCTGATGATTACTTGTGCAAGCCTTTTAGTATGCATGAGCTAACAGCTAGAGTAGAGGCACTTATACGCCGGTCGATACATATGACATCAACATATGAAGAGACATCTTCCTTGCAACCTGAGGCAGACAACACAATCATGTTAGATTACGAACGCAGACAATTAGTCGTTAGAGGAGAAGCTGTAGAAACAACATTTTCAGAATATGAAATTATGAAGCTGTTTATTACATCTCCGAATAAGGTGTTCAGCAGAGATGAACTTATTAGTGCTGTACGTGGATTCGACTCTTTCGTAACTGATCGATCCATTGATGTGCATATCGTTAATCTGCGAAAAAAAATAGAAACAAATCCAAAAGAACCTAAATTAATTAAAACAGTATGGGGCTTTGGTTACAAATACTCCCCAAATTTATTATTAAAATGACTGTCCTTCTAAAAAGGGCAGTTTTTTTTTATCAGCCTATACCATTTTTAGCTGAATCATGTAAAATTAATAGGGTACAAGCTAGAGACGACAACTGTGAGGTGTGGTGATTTGCTAATTACAACAATTGATTGGGAAGCTGGTTTAGATGCCGCGTTCGATCAGAAGAAGCTGAAATCTATCATCTATGAAAAACTAATCACCACGCAATGGATTTTTCAAGATTTTATTCGGCATATTGAAGAAAGACAGAATAAATTTGTAATTATATTGGAGATAGACAGCACAGCGCTTAAACAGGTAGAGGGTGCAATAAGAAAATGCATCGGCCAAACGTTAACAGTTGATGCGCGGGAATGCCCCATTCGCCTTTATATCGGCTCTTATTATGTTGAGCAGCAGCATTATGATGAGCTTGATATTATGCGCAGTAAGTATGCATTGCAGTTAGCGAAGAAGCAAGGAGTTAAACGAAGCTACGTAATTGTTCAAAAGCAAGCAGAAGATTATCACCAGGAAATCATTCTCGAATCGATGCTCTCGGACGGGATCACACATAATCAGTTTCAACTAGATTTTCAGCCAATCTATCGTATGAGAGATGGTCAATTAGTAGGGTTTGAAGCATTAGTGCGTTGGCATCATCCACAGCTTGGGCTGCTAAGTCCTATTCAGTTTATTCCGTTAGCTGAGCAGAATGGATTTATTATAGAGCTGGGAGAATGGGTTATTGAAGAAGCATGCAGGCAGCTTGTAGGTATTCATGAGCGATTAGGGCAATCAGAGCTTCGAATATCCATTAATGTCTCCCCTGTGCAATTTAAACTATGCGATGTTGCAGAGCTTGCTATAAGTCATACGGAGCGCTATGGGCTTTTGCCGTGTCATATTCAATTTGAGTTGACTGAAAGCACGATGGAGCTTGTTGATGATCAGGTTATTGAAGCAGCTGCAGCGTTGATGCGTGCGGGCTTTCATGTAGCGATTGACGATTTTGGAACCGGCTACGCTAGCTTGGAGAGTATCAGCACGATGCCTATTAATCGCGTAAAGCTAGATAAGCATTTCATTGATCAGCTAGAATCCAATGCAGCCTATTATACAATCGTTAAGCATACGATATGCATGCTTCATGAAATGGGTCTGGAGCTTGTGGCAGAAGGTGTTGAAACGCAGGAGCAATATAAGCTTTTGTCTGAACTCGGGTGCACGTATGCCCAGGGCTACTATATGAGTAAGCCGATTCCAACTGTTCAGCTTAATAAGCAATTGATAGAGCGACTTATTACGTTCAAAACTGCATAATTAATTAATAAAGCAAACAACCCCCCAATGGTTAGAAACGTTCTAGCCATTGGGGGGTTGTTCGATATTGAAGGAGGTTAGGAAACTTCCAGATAAAGTTTTGTTCCATCATTATATTGAAAAATAGCTACGTCGCGAACCATTTCTACGGATGTAATAGTTTTCCACTTTTTACGAAAAGAAAAGTCATATTCAAGCTCCTGCAGCTTATTGTTTAGTTTTTCATAGTTGTGAGGCTTCTCAGAAGGAAAGTACACAGGAACGGAACGATTTTTGTAATTAATAATTTTCATCATTGGGAGATCCTCCTAAATCTTTATGTCTCAAGTATACGGACTAAGATTTAAAAGGGAGTGAATAATACGTTTAATATTCGTTTACTAATCTAACATATTTCTAATACATTTGTTTAGAAAATATATCGAAAGCTGGCGATTAGGCACAGATGCAGCGGATAAAAGCTGCGCCACAGTATACGTGGTACTTTAATATGATCGACTTTGTTTAACCATTGTGGCTTGTAGCTGATACATAAGGTGACAATTAGGCTAAAAATTTGAATTTTCCACACTAGTAAATAGAGAAATTCTAGCAAGCTATGATAGAGCATTAACTTTTCCTGTGATGCATATCTGTAAATGAGCATCAAAGCGATACCATATGCCCCATAGTCAAACGCAAACCATTCTACCACTAATAGCGTAATAATCACTGATGCTCCTTGAATCATCGGTTTTTTTGCGGCAGTGTCTAGCAATTTGAACAATAGTAAACCTACTAATAGCGTGATGATTACATTTAATCTTGTTGTATCGAATGCCCATTGATACATCGGCTGTGATACGGCAGCGAGCAAAGCGACACGAATGACATAATTGCGATAATTGCGTGTACGCTTATATCCGAGAACCATCAAGTAGATGTATAGTGGGAAGGCGATTCTTCCGATCATTCTGAGCCATAGTTGTTCTGGGAAATAAACAACACCGATATGGTCAATTAGCATCGTTAGCATAGCGATCCATTGCATGTCGATACCCTCCTTAAAACTAATAAAATGCGAGCATACAACTAAAATAGCTGGAAGACAAGCTTCCAGCTATGCAGTAATAATGAATGGTTTCAGCATCCGAACAGTTTAGGCATTGCTTGATGTAGCCTTTAGTTCAGAAGTGCAATATTTGCAGCGCGTTGCTTTGATCGGAACCTGCGATAAGCAATGCGGGCACTCTTTTTCTGTCGGTGCAGCTGCTACTTCTTCCTTTTCTTTTTCTTTCTCTTTTTCCGTTATTCGTCTTAGCTGATTAATGCCTTTTACCATAAAAAAGATACATAGGGCTACGATTAAAAAGTCTAGTACTGTGTTGATAAAGGCACCATAGGAGATGTATGTAATCTCAGAAGAGGTGTCTGTAGCAGTCCCAAGTGGTAGCTTTAGATCCTTAAAGTCTATCTCACCAAGCAAATAGCCGATCGGGGGCATAATGATATCATTGACGAGTGACGTAACAATTTTACCGAAAGCACCACCGATAATGACACCAACAGCAAGGTCAATAACATTACCCTTTACAGCAAATTCTCTAAATTCCTGCAATATTTTCATAACAAATCCTCCAACTATAGCTAAATTGCGCACAAAGCTTGTAAACTACTATGAAACCAATCTAGCATTGACAGAGGAATTTTTCAATTAATTATTTTTAACTTGTAAAGTTCTTAGCCCATTCCTGCACACGGCTGCTGCTTTCTTCAGGCGATAAGTCCTCTACTCGAGTCATAATGGACCATCGAACGCCATAAGGATCGAGAATGCTTCCATATCGATCTCCGGACACAAAGCTGGCAATCGGTTCTCTCACTTTCGCCCCTTTTGCCATAGCAAGCTCATAGGTATGGTCAACATCTGGTACATAAATAGCTAAAGAATAACAGGCGCTATCTCCATCTGGAGGCAAGATCAGTTGAAAGTTTGGATTTGCCGCTCCTAGCTGAAGCATTCCGTTGCCGAAGTTTAATTCAGCATGCACGATGATGCGCTGTCCCTGCTCATTGGCAAGTTCTGTGATGTCTATAATCTCAGCACGAAACACCTCCTTGTAAAATTCGATAGCCTCCTTTGGATGTTTAACTACAATGAAGGGGGTGATTGTCGAGAAGTGGTTAGGTACACCGTTTGTCGTATATTGTCCTGTTGCAGCCGTTTGACGTTGTTCGCTCATTATTGCTCCTCCTTGAAACATATCATGATTAGCACTAGGCTTATGAACATAATAAAGCAGCTTCACTGACAGATGCTGTCAGTAAAGCTGCTAGCCTTCATAATGCTTCATTAAATTGTTAGCGACGTCCACAAGCTTTTGCTTAAGGCTGAGTGGCTCAAGTACTTTTATCGATTTGCCGTAAGATAGCAGATAATAAGGAACATAAGCATGCATAGTTTGCTCGTCCAATATAAAGGTTGCTAGAGTTGGTGTTCGTTCGCGGAGGTAGTGGCCGAGAAACCAGTGCATGCACAGATCATCCAAAGCCTCAGATCTTCCTTCTATAATTAAAGATATGGATGAATGGCTGTTCGCTGATTCGGGCAACAATGGACTTAAAAAAAATTGACGTGCAGAAAAATTTTGAGGACGCTCGAAAGCAGTAGCCGTCGTTGAGAGGCTTGCTATTCGTTCGATGCGAAAGCTGCGCACGTTTTGTCTTAATTGACAAAAGCCAATGACATACCATTTATTATTCCAATTAATCATGCTGTAGGGGTTAATTGTTCTTTGCTCGAGCTGGTCATTCTTTGGTTTGCGATACACGATATTTACAGCATGCTGCTCTGCTACAGCTTGTTCAAGCACAACCATCAACTGCTTCACTGCAGCTGGTGTCGTGCGTGCAATAACGTTGATACCATTAGAATAACGACTGAGCAGATCTGCTTGCTCTTGATTACTGTACAGTGCCAATTTGTCTGTTGCGCGCTGCAGTGCATCGTCAAAGGGATAGCCAGCTTCTTTGGCAAACACTGCAGCGTGCATAAGTGCTTTTTGTTCATCCATATCGAACACAAGCGGCGAGTTCACAAAATGATTCAACAAGCTGTAGCCGCCGTTATGACCCGCATGTGCAACGATAGGCACTCCGCTAATGCAAAGCGAGTCGATATAGCGATATATGCTTCGTACATGAACCTCTAGCTTTTCTGCAAGCTGCTTTGCGGTCCATGTTTTGCCTGAGCTTAGCAGCCATAAAATCGCTAGCATATGATCATTTTTAGACATGCTGCTACCTCTTTTCTATACGTGGCTGCCGGCTTACTTATTGTAGCGCTTCTCCAAATTTTTTCCGCCTATCCACAACACAGCGATTCCTGCGATTGAAGCAATAATACGCCATGGCTCTGTGAATAAATTCGTAATATCGAAGCTTAGTACAGCGATAAGCAGCACCATAACCGCTTTGCCCAGCGAGATAGCGACTAGGAAAGAGCGGAAGGACAGGTTGCTTAAGGCCGCAACGATTGTAATTAGAACAGAAGGTGTAAATGGAAAGCAGGATAGCAAAAACAAAGGTGTGAAACCTTTATTTTCGATCCAGCCAAATATTTTTTCTGCCGTAGCATAACGCTTTTCCAGACGCTCTCTAATTCTGTGCCCATACTTTCTGCATATGAAAAAGAGTATAGTAGCTCCAACGACAATACCGACCCAGGAAAATAACGTGCCAAAGCCAAAACCGTATATGTTTACGTTTGCTGCAATAATAACGATAAGCGGCAAAAAAGGAAGAAATGCCTCAAGCAGCGGAACGAGTATACCTGGCAGTGGGCCAAGGCTCGATAAACTCTCAAGAAATTGCTCGATTTGCTCAATTGTCATACGATATAATTCTCCGTTCCTACTCCAATTAATGCGTGATTATTTAATGAATGTTCAAAAGGTCTATCTTTCAGCACCGAAGCATAGGCTTCCGATGTGCGTTTTTTCAAAACGCTTAAGTTGGGTAAAGCTAGGGACTGAGGAGCGGAGCTACATGTTTTCGCAGAAAACGACTACGGAAGCATTCTCTCGTATAGGTACGTGAGCACCAGAAGGCCCGGCTGAATCCAAGATTCGATGTCGAGTAAACATTCATTATGGCTTCGTGATCAAAGATGGGCTTTTTGAACTTCCTCTGTAGATTAGATTAATATGTTGAACAGGACCGGGTCCTTATTCAACTCCACAAACGGATATCCCCTGCTGTTCATTCGTTCGATAAGTGCGGCATAATCTTCTCTATATTTTAATTCGATGCCGACAAGTGCTGGGCCGTTGTCTTTATTGGACTTTTTAACGTATTCAAAGCGTGTAATATCATCATTCGGTCCGAGCACCTGTATTAAAAACTCTCGAAGTGCGCCTGCACGCTGCGGGAAGCTAACCATAAAGTAATGCTTATACCCTTCATAGATTAAGGAGCGTTCCTTAATCTCCTGCATACGGTCAACATCATTATTGCCACCGCTGACGACACATACGACAGTTTTTCCTTGAATTTGTTCCTTGTATTGCTCAAGCGCTGCAATTGGCAAAGCACCTGCTGGTTCAGCTACAATCGCATTTTCATTATATAGATCAAGCATTGTTGTACATACTTTACCTTCATTCACATGAATGACGTCGTCGAGCAGCTCTTTACATATTGCATACGTATGGTTACCGACACGCTTAACGGCTGCACCGTCTACAAACTTATCGATTTGGGGCAAAGTAAGCACTTCATTATGATCCATAGCATAACGCAGCGAGGCAGCGCCTTCCGGCTCAACACCGATTACTTTCGTGCTAGGAGCAACGCTTTTCATATAAGAGCTGACTCCAGCTGCTAGCCCGCCTCCGCCAACTGTAACAAAAACATAATGCGGAGCCTGTTCAATATCATTTAAAATCTCTAGCCCAACGGTGCCGTTTCCTGCTATAATCATTCGGTCATCAAAAGGATGGACGAATGTATAGCCGCTTGCTTCACTTTCTGCAACAGCTTCATTATAAGCATCGTCAAATGTGTCGCCCTTTAGTATAATTTCTACTGAGGAGCCGCCGAAAAATTGGACCTGCTTTACTTTTTGATTAGGCGTTGTGCTAGGCATGAAAATTTTACCTGGTATGCCGAGGGTTTGACAGGAGTAGGCAACCCCTTGAGCATGATTGCCAGCACTTGCGCAGATAACACCGTTCAGTGGTCCTTGTTGCGACAATGAGCGAATCATATGGTAAGCTCCACGAATTTTGAAGGAGCGGACAATTTGCAAATCTTCGCGTTTCAAGTAAATGTTCGCATTAAAGCGCTCAGAGAGCACGCGATTGAATTGCAGTGGAGTATGTGAAATTACATCTTTAAGATGCATATGTGCTTGTACGATTTCTTCCAAACCTATTTTTACCTGATCATCCCATTCATTCATAGATTACATCGATCCTTTTCTTGTTTTAATATCTATCTTGTTAACTTAATAGTAGTATATCATTAGGAAATGCAGGAGGCGAAAAATTATGAAAAAAAGATGGCTTTGGCTGCCGTTATCTGTGTTGCTATTATTAATTGTCCTTATCGGCGGCTTGCTTGTATATATTTCACCTGAAGAAGAATTGACGATGGACTATACACAGGTACAGATCGAGGAGAAGCTTGCTGACATTGTTCGCAGCTTAAAACCTGAAGTTGCATTAACTGAATCTGACATCAACGCGCTTATTAAGTCGCATATGGATCCGCAGCTTCATGAACAACTAGTCGCCGAAGGTGCTCACTTTACAGTAGGTGACAATAAGCTGTATGCACGGATGAATGTAAAGGCGTTCGATACCGTAAAAGCTGAGCTACAAGCTGTATATGCGATTGAATGGCAGGAGCCGGAGCTAAAACTAATACCTATTGAATTAAAGCTAAAAGAGATGACATTACCAATCACTTGGCTGAAGGAAATCTCATTTCCAATCTATGATAAAAACAACGCGATTATATCGATTGAACGACTTGAAACGATCGGTAATGAGCTTGTTATAAGACTAAAGCTTAACTTGTACTAGAGGAGAGAAAAACTTGGAATCGTCATTATTACTTACTTTTAAGTCACCACCATTTCCTTACTTTATTGAATCCAATTCACATACGTACGAGATTGGAGAAGAACATCCGAATCGGACGAATATTGGTTTGTTCGATATGATCTATGTGAGGGAAGGCTGCTTGTATATTGCAGAAGGAGATCATAGATGGGAGCTTCGTCAAGGAGAGGTGCTTATATTGCGGCCCGATGCTTGGCATTATTCATATGCACCGTGCTCAGAGCGCACTACGTTCGACTGGCTTCACTTTCAGTCTGCAGGACCATGGGAAGAGATAGAAAGTAATGAGCAGGGCATATTGCGCGGAGATTACTACACCTATGCATTGCGCGTACCGAAGCATATTAAGCTGCAGGCCACTAACGAGATGAAGTCACTGCTGGAAGCACTGCATGAAGCAGCAAGAAACAGCTCACATGGTGCATTCTGGGATCGCCAGCAGCGTTTTCTTCACTTGCTGCAAATGCTGGATGAAGGCTGGAGAAGCGATACAGCGAAGGCATCTGTTATTGTAGCGGAAAAAGCAGCTGCCTTCTTAAAACGCAATTATCGTCAATCGATTAGCAATCAGATGTTAAGCGATGCACTTGAGCTCCATATCAACTACATCACTCGAAGCATGAGTGAAGTATTCGATTGCACACCGCAGCAATATTTGCTCTATTACCGCATCGATCAAGCGAAGTTGCTGCTAATTAAAACGGATTGGCCGATCTCGCAAATCGCACTTGAATCTGGCTTTAAGCAGACCGCGCATTTTTCAAGATTGTTCGCTAATCAGGTAGGATTATCACCTTTGCGCTATCGAAAGAAATTTACACATTAGATGCATAATTTACCTCCTTGCTACAAAAACTGGAATGACTCGTTCCATTGCCAAGGAGGTATTTAGTATGATTGGACGCTTTTCATTAAAGGCTGAAGCTTCAGAGGTGGCTGAGCAATTTAAAGTTACCCGAGTTGAGCAAGCTCATAGTGAGCGATACAATGTAGTTCCTACACAGATTGTGTCTGTAATTATGAATGATCGACATCAACAAAGGGTCATTCAAGAAGCGAGATGGGGGATGTTCCCATTCTGGGCTAAAGATTCTGTAAATACGTCTAAAGCTGATATTCGTCACAAGCCGTTTCTGAATGAACTAGCCAAACGCAACCGTTGTGTTATACCGTGTACAGGTTTTTATGGCGCAAAGCTTGTCGGTCAAGAGCGTGATCCTCGTGCGATGCATATTGTGATGCATGGTAAGCCGTTGTTTGGAATAGCAGGTATTATGGACTGCTTCCGCAATGCACAAGGCAAGCAGTATCGCGTGTTTACTATGCTGACCGAAGAAACGATTGGTCATATGAGCCAATGGCAGCCGACATTGCCAGTCGTGCTGGATGAAGAAGGCGTAGAAGCGTGGCTTAATCCACGTGAACGTAATGTTGAGCTGCTGCAAATGTATTTGCCGCGCTTGGAAAGCTTTCAGCTAAAAGCTTATCCCGTTACGAATGAAGTGCATAACGAACAGTACGATGCACCTGATTGCATCCGCGAGCTGAAGATCGATTATGCGTAGTGGAACAAGTTGAAGTTTTAACGGAACTGAGCGACGTTAATTAGCCAAAAGCAGCCTTCCATAAATGCTAACGGAACTCACAGCCGTTATTGGTGCAATTTCCGCGTTTTTCACCTCGAATTGACCTCATAGCGACGCTGAGTTCCGTTACATTTTTTTGGGGTGCCTTTACATGGGATTAAGGCTTCTGAGTTCCGTTACTTCGGTTTGCGTGTATGCGAAGCTAGTTTTGTCCCCACCTCTTTCCCCCTAATCGTTAGATATGACGTCTAACGATTAGGGGGAATTTATTATCACTTCAAAATTCCGTTCCATAATTCAAGGGGGTGTCTGAGAAGCAGGCATCTTGTACCGTATGTCTGAAGCTCGCGCAGTGAGCGGAGGAGAAAATTGATTCTGGAAAACGACAGTGGTTCGCCTTTTAAGCCTGATTCTACCTTGAATTCAATTAAAGAATCAGGCATTAAACGCGAGTGTAAGAACGTTTTGCTCCGTAGCGGTTCTGTTTGCTACAGTAATCTGAAAAACATCAATGAAACGGCATTATATTTGTTATACTTTTGCTTATAAGCACTAAGCACATGAAGAAGAAAGGTAACTAAATGCATGCTCATTACACGATTTGAGGAAAAAGATATCGAAGCGATCGTCAGTTTATTTTACGAAACGGTTCATTGCATTAATGCGAAGGATTATACGATGGAGCAATTAGCCGTATGGGCGCCTGCATCACAACAAAAAAGTAAGCTACATACGTGGAAAGTTTCATTCAATCAAAATCTAACCTATGTTGCTAGGTCAGCAAATCAAATTGTAGGCTTTAGTGATATGACTTATAGCGGATATCTAGATCGGTTGTATGTTCATAAGGATGCTCAAAACCAAGGAATTGCTACTGCTTTAGTGGACAAGCTGGAATATGAAGCGAAAAAACTAAAGCTTGCTAGTATGACTACTGATGCCAGTATAACTGCAAAGCCATTTTTCGAAAAAAGAGGGTTTACGATCATTCAGAAGCAAATAGTTGAACGAAGCGGTGTACAATTAGCCAATTATGAGATGGTGTACAGACTTACGTAGAATTGTAGCAGTGGACGATATATTTCTAGCCAAAAGCGTATGTCGATTATAGTCGAATGTGCGTTTTTTTATTTATGCTGTATTTTATATACTCCTCGTTCAAGCTCCTCAACAATTATCTGCAAATGTCCATTTATTACCTATAAGAATTCTATTCAAATTTCTTCAATATTTCTTATATACTGAATGCTTCACTTTACATTGACCCTTTACACCCTATTATGGTAATTTTAATGATAGATTAAATCAGAGTAATATGATAGGAATTAATTATATATCGATGCGGGGTGTAAAGTTTGCAATTATTTGTCACAAATAGTCCGTTTTCTGAAGAGCAGCTTCAACATATTAATGCGTTGCTGCCAACTTTAACTGAAACCCAAATCCATTGGCTGAGCGGATATCTAGCCTTTTATCGTACGAACAATGGGCAGGGAGAGCTTCAAGCCGTTGTACCACAAGGAGCAGTTGCTGCAGTCGCTCCTATCGTAGAGGTTATTCAAGCTCCTAAAGAAGCTACGATTGTTTTTGGTTCTCAAACTGGAAATGCGCAGCGACTAGCAGGGAGACTAGCAGATCGCTTAAAAGCAGATGGCTATGAAGTTACGCTGTCGGCTATGAATAAGTTTAAACCGAATGATCTGAAAAAGGCAGTTAACTTATTTGTTCTAGTAAGCACGCACGGCGAAGGAGATCCGCCAGACAATGCCGTGTCTTTCTTTGAATTTTTGCATAGCAAACGCGCACCTGAGCTTAAAGATGTAAAATATTCAGTATTAGCGCTTGGCGATACCTCGTACGAGTTCTTCTGTAAGACGGGGCAGGACTTTGATGCACGCTTGAAGGAGCTAGGAGCAGAGCAACTCGTTGAACGAGCAGATTGTGATGTTGACTATGAAGAAACAGCGAGCGGTTGGATTAATGCGATAGCTGAGAAGTTAAGCAGCGCACAGTCAGCTCCAGTTGCTCAGGTAGCAGCTGCTGGTACTGCAGTTGAAGCTACAACCACTGTTGAATATACACGCAATCAGCCATTCCAAGCTGAAGTGATCGAGAGCATTAACCTAAACGGACGTGGATCGGATCGTGAAACACGTCATCTTGAGCTTTCACTAGAAGGCTCTGGCATCGTGTATGAGCCAGGCGACGCGGTAGGCATCGTACCTCATAATGATTCGGAACTGGTTAAAGAGCTTATTGAAGAGCTAGGCTGGAAGCCTTCGGAGCAGGTAACGACTAAGGAAGGCGTTACGCTATCGATTGAAGAAGCGTTAACGACGCAATATGAGATTACAACTCTATCAAAAACATTGCTAGAAAAATTTGAGCCATTCACTAAAAATGATAAGTTCAAGAAGCTGTTGAACGATACAGCAGAGCTTAGAAAGTATGCGAAAGGCCGCGATTTGCTAGATTTGCTTGAGGACTATGGTCCGTTTACTTGGCAGCCGAATGACGTAATTAGTGTATTACGGAAAATTCCTGCGCGTCTATATTCGATCGCGAGCAGCCTTACGGCACATCCTGAGGAAGTGCATTTGACGATTCGTAAGGTTCAATATGAAGCACATGGCAGACAGCGTAACGGAGTTTGCTCAGTTTACGTATCAGAGCGGTTGGAAGTTGGTGATCGCGTGTCGGTCTTTGTTCAATCGAATCCAAACTTTAAGCTGCCTGCAAGCAGTGAAACCCCAATCATTATGATTGGTCCTGGTACTGGCGTAGCGCCATTCCGCGCATTTATGGAAGAGCGTGAGGAAGCGGGCGCAGGAGGTAAGTCTTGGCTGTTCTTTGGAGATCGCCATTATGTGACAGATTTCCTTTATCAGACAGATTGGCAGCGTATGCTGAGCGAAGGCGCGTTAACGAAGCTTGAGGTAGCTTTCTCTCGCGATACAGAGCAGAAGGTGTATGTACAGCATCGTTTACTAGAGCATGCAGCTGAATTATATGCTTGGCTTGAAGAAGGCGCACACCTCTATATTTGTGGTGATGAAAAACATATGGCGCATGATGTGCATGAAGCGTTGCTTCAAATTATTCAAGAACAGCGCAGCGTAAGTGCTGAAGCATCTGTAGCTTACTTGAGTGAGCTCCAAGAGGCAGGACGCTATCAACGCGACGTGTACTAATGCTTATAATGCAACATTAAGGATCGAAGGATCGTGTGACATAGCTATGGGGAGGTATCGTGATGACAGGCAAAAAGAAGGTTGAGCCAATTGGCGGCAAGCCAAGTGATGTAGAAGATCTGAAAGTTGCGAGTAAGTATTTGCGTGGTTCATTAGCGGAGCAGCTAAACAATCGCGTAACAGGCGGATTAACGGAATTGGATAATCGACTATTAAAATTCCACGGCAGCTATATGCAGGATGATCGTGATTTGCGTCAAGAACGTGAGAAGCAAAAGCTGGAGCCTGCATTCCAGTTTATGCTTCGCGTTGTGACTCCTGGTGGGGTTGCGACACCAGAGCAATGGCTTGTTATCGATGAGCTTGCGGATAAGTACGGAAGTGGCACGATAAAAGCGACTACACGACAAGCGTTTCAATTGCATGGTGTTCTCAAGTGGAACTTGAAGCAAACGATTAAGAGCATTAATGATACACTGTTGTCGACACTAGCAGCATGCGGTGACGTTAGTCGTAACGTGATGTGTAATCCGAATCCGTTGCAGTCCAGGGTGCATGAAGAGATTCATCATCTGTCGAATGAGCTGACACGACATCTTGCTCCGCGCACACCTGCCTACCATGAAATATGGCTGGATGGCGAGAAGCTGGAAAACCCATATAAGCCGTATAGTGAAGCGGCTGATCCTGTAGAGCCTATTTATGGGCATGTTTATTTGCCTCGTAAATTCAAAATCGGTATCGCTGTTCCACCATCCAACGATATTGACGTATATTCACAGGATCTTGGCTATATCGCAATCGTTGAAGGCGAAAAGCTTGTTGGCTTCAATGTGACGGTTGGTGGCGGTATGGGAATGTCGCATGGTGACACCAATACGTATCCTCAGCTAGGTAAAGTGATCGGGTTCATAACTAAGGATCAAGTGCTTGAAGTGGCAGAAAAGGTCGTGACGATTCAACGTGATTACGGAAATCGTTCTGTACGTAAAAACGCTCGCTTTAAGTATACAATCGATCGTCATGGGCTTGATTGGTTTAAAGAAGAGCTCCATGAGCGCCTGGGCTGGGAGCTTGCTCCCGCACGTGACATTCACTTTGAGAACACGGGTGATCGTTACGGCTGGTCGAAAAACTATGATGGCACATGGAACGTGACGTTGTTCATTCGTGGCGGACGTGTTGCTGACACAGAGGATGGTCAGGTTAAAACAGGCCTACGAGAAATCGCAAAGGTGCTGAAAGGTGACTTCCGTCTGACTGCCAATCAAAATGTAATGATCGGAAATATTCCATCCAAGCAAAAAGCGGCAATTACGAAGCTTCTGAAAAAATACGATATTTCGATTGGCGAGGAATTATCAGGCTTGCGTCGTAATGCGCTATCCTGTGTTGCATTGCCAACATGCGGCTTGGCGATGGCAGAGGCAGAGCGTTACCTGCCAGCATTGCTTGACAAGCTTGAGCCGATCTTTGAGAAAAATGGCTTGCTTGATAATGAAATCAACATTCGTATAACAGGCTGCCCGAACGGCTGTGCACGTCCTGCACTTGGTGAAATTGCCTTTATCGGTAAATCACCGGGCAAATACAATATGTACTTGGGTGCGAGCTTTGCAGGTGAGCGCTTGAACAAAATGTACAAGGAAAATATCGGTGAAGCTGAAATACTAGCAACACTTGAGCCGATTGTCGAGCACTACGCTAAAGAGCGAAATAAAGATGAGCACTTTGGAGATTTTGTCATCCGTGCAGGCTATATTAAGGCAACAACTGACGGTACGAACTTCCACAGCGCATAATAGTTTTTACGCGAATAGCAGTTTTCATATCTATAGCTATTAAAACACCTTAGGGATCATTTCCTAAGGTGTTTTTCAGTGCGTCATAAAGGTGTAGAAATGGGAGCTGATCGCCGTAAACGAGTTGTAATCGAAAGTTGCTTAACGTGCACGAGCTGTAACGGAACTCAGAAGCCTGAGCGACCGAGCAAGGTCAGATAGTTTAGCAGGTGGAAACCCTGCTTGGTAAGACGTGCAGCCGCGTCACCAATAGCGAGTCTTGGGCTACTGGCAGTAATGT
>Ga0160467_100477_pt1 | contig 39078 bp, 35 predicted proteins | sample HID1972I_E11MG_FD_108221 | JGI IMG/M metagenome (GOLD analysis project Ga0160467, IMG submission 108221) | Enriched pill bug-associated microbial communities from UW Madison campus, WI, USA - HID1972I_E11 MG | ecosystem: Host-associated > Arthropoda: Insects > Digestive system > Unclassified ... | reverse complement strand
AATCAGATGAATGAAAACCTTCTCGCTAAAACCTACTTCTAAAAGATTATGAATCTCTCTTACAATATTGATGAAATTAAATGATTAAACTGTCATGTGCCGTTATGGATCAATATTCGTATGCTATATTGCCGGTTCATTTGTACATCAAATCGAAATGATTACATTTATGGATCAGTTATTTTTCTTAAGGTCAATTACTTTATTCTAAAAAAATGTTTAAATCCGTCAACGAATTTCTGAGTACTTTAGAGATTAGTGATTTTTCTGCCACACCAAAGTATTTGCAGTTAGCAAATACAATTACCGATGCCGTGAGAAATAATAAACTCTTGAAAGACGATATGTTGCCATCTATTAATGAGATGAGCACTTATTTGGAAATATCTCGTGATACCGTCGAGAAAGCTTACAGGCATTTGAAAAAAAGTGAAGTTATTGCTTCGAGACCGGGTAAAGGGTATTACGTTAACAAAATAGATATGGAGAATAAGTTGAAAATAGCTTTATTTCTCAATAAACTAAGTGCACATAAAAAGATTGTGTACGACTCATTCTCAACAGAATTGAACGATTTCGCGAATCTGGATTTTTTTGTTTACAATTCAGACCTTTCCTATTTAAATAGCCTTCTTAGTAACATGACAAAAAAATATGATTATTATGTTCTATTTCCGCATTTTAAGGAAGGGAGAGATAAAGCTCCGGACATAATTCGAAAAATTCCAGCGGAGAAATTAATGTTGTTGGGTAAATTTATAGAAGATGTTCCTGGTGATTTTCCCGCAGTATATGAAAACTATGCCCAAGATATTTATAGTGCTCTTGAAGAAGCAAATGCTGCGCTTAGTAAATATAAGATGATAAAACTGGTATTCCCGGACTATAGTGATTTTCCAAAAGCGATCATTAAAGGATTTTATAAGTTTTGTCAACAGTATGCTTTTGAGCATGAGCTGGTATCCAATATTGATAAAGAAAAAGTCACGAAAGGGACTTGTTATATCAATATCATAGAGGATGATTTAGAAAAGTTGTTGAATAAGATCATTTTAAAGAAACTAGTAATTGGTAGAGATGTGGGTATTATTTCTTATAATGAAACACCGCTGAAGAAATTCATTTTAAATGGAATTACAACGATATCTACCGATTTCGCGATGATGGGTAAATTGGCGGCAGAACTGATTAAAAATAAATCAAAAGAACGCGTTGAGGTTCCTTTTTATTTAAAATTGAGACCGTCGGTTTAGGACTTATTTGTAGTAATAAATATAATAAAGAAACCTCGAATTGGGTATTGTTGTGGTAGAGACTCTGCTGTATGATAAAGACGAAAAAGGAGAGGTGGAGTTATTGCCAACAGAGCAGATCCTGCCTAATCAAGAAAAGGAGTTGCGGGATGAATGATGGAGTTATAGCAGGATCAAATAATAACTTGATTAGTAGATCAATAAGACCAAGGACACCTCAATAGGTAATGTAATATGAAATTAAATCAGATAAGTATAATAGCACGATTTAATCAAGAAAAAACTAGAGAATTTAATATTGAGGCTTGGGCTATTGCTGAGCAATTCTGGTCAAATCTTAAATTGACTGATAATAAATCGGTTCAGAAATGTAATATTCAAGTTTATGATGAAGATTCAATTTTTCCAAAGGGAGAAATTAAAAAAATTGGATCGATAGCATATACAGATATCGAAATTGATATAAAGGAATATTTTAAACTATCTGATAAGGAAAAGAAACTTCTTTTACTAAATATAGTTAGTGATGGCATGCAACAGATTGCATCGATTGAAAAGTGGAATATAGATGAAATTAAAGAAGCCTATAATAGATGTCTTGCCCAAAATCTTAATTATTATTTTTTTATAAAAAATAAATTTAAAAGTTCTCCTGACAGAAAATTTAAAATAGGATTATGGTGTGAATGGGAATTAAAATCTTGTAAAGTGTATGGTGTGATATTTTCTAAAAAAAATGAGCTAAAAAGATTATTAATTTGGGAGTTAAGACCGTATGTTGCCGATGTTATTTATTATCTAGATTGGAAGTGGCAGGATAACTCCTCAATAATAATCAGTAATTCCAGAAATGAAATTGTCGAACTAATTTCATTAGACCTCTAAATGGTCTGTAGCTTTTTAATGGCAAGAAAACTCTCTAGGTGTCGGTTCCGCATTTTTGATTATTTCCGCTTTTAAAGTGGTAAAAGCAACAGGTAGAGATTAATTCATTGTAATTAAATGCTGGGGCGATTGGGTAACTGGTATTGTAACAAAGCAAACCCAGTTTAATTTTTATTTTGAAACTTTGTTTGGAAGTGAAATACTCTTGCTCGAATTACGATGAGCTATGAGGTGAAGTGGTGACGAGATAGGTGCAGAAGTGATATCAAGAGCGTGTTGCCCATTGATATGGGTTGTTGTGTAAATGGAACTTAAGGTCTCATTAAAATCTAGAAATTGATTATCAAAGATACTTGGTTTCTCTTACAAAAGGCCATAAATTAAGATCGCTGTAATTGCTTCAAACGATAGGGTTAAGTGAATCCAAACGCTGCAATTGAATGAAGAAATACGGTGGTCAGGTTCTCTTCGCATTCATTATTAATTCCGGTGAAGATTGTTAAGCTTTGTTAATAGTTGTTATGTGGTGTTAATCAGTACGGTATATCGATAACTTTTTTTTATTATTGTGGAGAATTCTTTGCCATATGATCGTAAATAAGAAACCCCAAATTATCATACCGTTACTGTTAATAAGTACGATTGCTGTTATTGGTATGCAGATATTTTGGCTCAATAATTCCTTTAAACTGAACCAGCAGGAAGAGAAAAGATTAGTGCAACGTGCGATAGATGATGCCATAGATGTCGTGCGTCTTAAAGATAACTTTAATTTAGAGGACACTGATCTGTCATCGTCAAAATTTAAATTTTTGAAACTGATAGGAGAGGTTCTGAACGATAAAAAAATTAAAGACGAAAAAGGATTACAGGTAAAAACAGATGTAAAAGTTGTAAAATCTGATAAAAAAAATTGTACTGATTGTAAAGCGGTGCTTACTCAAGAATTTGAAAACTTCAATGCTCAAATCGATTCATCAAAACTGAAGCAACTGGGTATTCCGATTAAAGACTTATCTCGAGTTACTGTACTGAAAAATTTATCGGGCACACAATCAAAAAAGATCATTGATACATCAGCTGTTAAAATCAATATAACGGATAATGGAATGGTGCTCAAAAAGATGACAGAAGATCAGATGAAAGATGTTTTAGACTCTACTATTCAAAAAAATTTCGATAAGTATCTTCTGCAAAATAAATTTGAAACCGCTATTATCCCTGCCAATGCTGTTGGTAAGGATACCATTAATAAAACCAATCATCTTCTAGATGTAAAAAGTAACGTAAATGAAAATAATGTTGCCCATGTTGTTGTGTCTTCGCATCTTCTTGGCAATCTGATCAATATGAAATGGTTACTGGGTATGTCCTTATTGATCTTAGGATTTCTTTTCTATGCCACACTATCTTTAATCCGGTCCTTTAACCGGGAGAAACAAATGTCAGAAATAAAAAATGATTTTATTTCCAATATGACCCATGAATTTAAAACTCCTATTGCGACAGTAACGCTAGCGATAGAAATGATTCGAAATTTTGGCATTAAGAACGATGCTGTAAAATTAGAGGAATATCTCGCAATATGTAATGGAGAATTATCACGGGTAACGAATATGATTGAAACCGTACTTCGGTTAGCGCAGGAGAAGCCCTACATCATAGAAAAGGAGCAGGCTTCTATCCCCAATATTCTAGCAAAATTCGCATCACAGGTTCAGCCACAATTGGAAGAAAATAAAGGTGAATTACATATTGGTGAAATTAGGCAAGATTTTCCACCCGTCTCGATTGATAAAGTACATCTTGAAAATATTCTGTATAACTTATTTGATAACAGTATCAAGTACAGTGTCGGTCCACCTCAGATCCATGTGGATCTAATCGTAACGGAAAAAAATTTTCAATTGCTATTTAAAGATAATGGCCTCGGAATTCCAAAGGAATTTCAAGATAAAATATTTGATAATTTCTTTCGGGTTCCTACAGGAAATATTCACAATATTAAAGGTTTTGGGTTAGGTCTCTCATATGTCAAGAAAATAGTAGAATTACACGGTGGTAAAATTAGCGTCAATAGCCGTCCCAATCAAGGGACGACTTTTGTGATTACTATGCCGGTGTAAATACAGCACAGAAGAATTCATATAGGATGCTAGAATATAAAACTATATTTTAAAACAGCCTGCATGCCTCTCAATGGAATTTCTTGTGAATTTTGTTGATAAGCTGTCAGTACATTGCTGCGAAATGTACGTTTATTCAATATATTATTGAAATTAAGCTCGAAATTATGTTTGCTTTTGAGTGGTTTCAATCGGATAGAAGCATCCAAAAAGCCATTTGCTACAGTGGCAAATGAGCTTGATCTGCTGCTTTCATAACTCCAAGCTGCTTTCAGGAAAAGGATATCGTTAAGTCGATGAAGTGCACTCAATTTATGGATGTGATTGGCGAGCTTATTTGTGTTTTCGGCTAAAGTATTTAACGATTTTCGATACATATACTGATATGCTATCGTCGACTTTGGAAGACCCTTGTATTCAACTTTGGGATTGATCATAAAATTCCACGCTGTAGCATTTGCGATGTTATTATTGAGCAATTGACTGTACTGACTCTGATTGATGGATGTATTAAATCCTAAGAATAACCCACTTTTCAATAAACTCTGGGATAGACCAATTACGAGACTGTTATTTAATTGTTGATTATCAAAAGGCCTAAGTTCACTCACAATGCCTTGCGGCGTAATAGTACGACCTAGAAGATAATCACTACTCGTACGTGCATGTACAAGTGTAAAGTTCGCATAGAAAAATTCTATTGGTCGCTCGATACTATATTTAAGGGCATAAGTTGCGTTCTTGGTAAAGTATAATGGTGCGGCATAGCTCTCTATCTCTCTAAAATTAACCAATATTGGATTTTGAAAAGCTTGATTTAGATCAGAATTATTCTGATTAAACTTTGCTGTTAACAGGAAATAATCCCGATTTGGTAGATAGGCCTGCAATGACATGGAAGGATTGAACAATAGTTTATTAGTTTTTTGCGGCATAGCCACATGTGTATTCGTGATATCCCATATATTCCACGATAGGGGTAAAGTGGCAGAAATTATAAGATCTTTGTTTTTCCATTCTAAGATGATTCCCGTAGAAAGATTCTTTTCATTCCAATATAACTGATTATTTGGAAAGGCTGCATGATTATTCCAGCTATTATCGGCCATCAAATTCAGCTCCGAATTCAGTTCTTGTCTTTGAATGCGTGTACTGATAAAATAGCTTCTTTTTAAGCGGGACACATTGCGTGTATACTGCAGTCCAAGAGTTCCTTCCAAAGCGGGTAAAGAAACCTGCTGTCGAACACGCTGATAAGGTAAACCATTGTTCAGTTGCTCATCCAATACGCCTGGGGTTATTTGCAGGTCGTCATCATGCCATTTGCTCAAAAAACTACCTTTTAAAGACAATAAATCTTTATTTTTCATTCGAGGGACATACTCAAATGCTTCCGAAATAACATGCATCCGATCTTTGCCAAATTGATCAAATCGCCGTTCATTATTGTCCAATAACCAGGAATGATGGGTTTGATTTTGACTTTTATAATCGAGGGTGTTTTTAAAGAAAAATTTATCACTATTGCCTTCTATCGCTAAACTGGATCTGCCAAAGAAGGGTTTTTTAGTGCTATTGAAATAATTATTGTACGTGACATTTCCATCCTGAAGGAAATAGGTTTGCGATTCATTGCTGTATAATTTTTCTTTATCGGCCCATATATTAGCATTGAACACTACAGACCAGTTATCGCTCCATTTATAAAACTGATTTGTATTGAAAGCAAATGAATTATTATTGTAATACCTATTTTCCGGGACGGAGGGTGCTGTTGCCGCAATAGGTTCAATCAGGTTATAAGAATTTATTTTATCTACGTCCTGAGCAATACCTTCACCAATTGAATTATACTGCAGGGTGTTGACCGTTTTATATTTTTTCTTAAAACTAAGGGCATTGGTATTGACAAAAGCATCTAAGGGTGCTGCAATACCTGCTGTCGCCTCTCCAGACCAGCTCATTTTAGCGTCCTCATGCAGGACTAAATTTAAGGCAACATCTTCCGAATTACTGACTCCCTGTTTTACTTTCTTATGTTCATGATTTTGGATCACCTCAACATCCTTGACTAATTTGGGCTGTATGGTTCTCGTCCCCACACCATACCCATTTTGAAAAAGCTGATCTCCGTCGACATACATCCGGCTAACTGTTTTACCGTTATGTTTGACGACTCCGTTATCATCTACTTCCACACCGGGCATCCGTTTTAAAACATCGCCAATATTGCGGTCTTCTGCGGAGACAAACTGATTGACAGCGTAGCGGGTCGTATCACCCGCTCTAGCAATTGCCCTAGGTTTACTTTTAACTTCTACCTCAGCGATACGTGCTGTCTTTTTGATAAGTTCAAAATCCATTCTTTTGACCGGTAAGGGATATTCCTTTCTTAAAATATCATAAGCAATATGCCGTACTTCAATCCATTTGGCGTCTTTTACCTGCTCTTCGGATAGATTGATCTCAAATACTCCAGCTTGACTGGTCCTCACCGTATGGAAGATTTTATCTTCAGCGCCAATCTGCACGGTCGCATAGGGTACTGGAATCTTGTCTGAATTTAAGACTATCCCTTCCAACTTTTGTTGCGCTAGTAAGATTGTTGGTAATAATACTGCTAATGCAAATAGAAGGATTGTTTTCATATCTTATTTGCTTGTTAAGTCGGCAGGGTTATTTAAGTTGAATTTTTTTACATCGTTTTTTACACCCTTCATCATCATCTCTGCTTCTTCTTGAGAAATGGATCTTCCATCTTCGGTTTTGAATTCAACTTTTGCATCAGGTGGTAGATTAGCGAGCATGGACCCCACTTTATCTAATTTGCTATTTTCTAACGATTTTTTATATTTTTCATAGGTGAGCTCCGGCAAACTCTTTTTTTCGAATAGCACTAATTTGTCTTTTACGACATCCAGACCGGCATAGAAAAATTGTACTTCTTTCTTCGTATCAGCCGCTTCAAGTATAGCACCAGGAAGACCATTTAATTTCCATGGACCTACGGAATAAGGGATCTCTTCGGTGAACCAGGCTTCATAAGTTCGTCCTCCAAATTGTCCAACAGCCTTATGGCACAGATAACCACCAATGCTTTTTTCTTCTGTTCCAATCTTCCAATCGATAGCTGGATTAGATTTTGGATATACTTTAAATGGTTTACCAATAAATGCAACAATAAACGGTTGACTTGGGTTCTCAAAATCTGTAAACAATTGAACAATAGCGTCAGATTGATCTGTTTCATCCATTCCGAAAGGAACCCCTCCAAGTTCTTTGGAGCGATTTATTTCTAAAGGTGTGAAATATGAACCTTCAGCGCCAATGTATAAATACATAGATCGTTTGATGGGAACATCTTTTTTGAGACTGTCGGCCATATGTTCCAGATCATATTTGATATACATCTTCACTTGGCTTCCTAGTACTTTCTTTTGATTTTCTTGCACTTGTGCAAATGCAGCATTAAGGATTAACGTTACCAGAACGAAAATTAGCTTTGCTAGAAATAGATATGTTTTCATTATTTTTATATTTGTTGATGCGACAAAACTAACGTGGTTTTCTAGCTCGTTTTTATTTCCTTTGTTAAGGATTGTTAATCGGAGAATGCTTTGTTAAGCTTTGTTAATTGTTGTTATTTAGTGTTAAGTCGATAAATTTTAATAGACCTATTTCCATTGGTGCCGATGTGAATAAATGTTTAGATATCACTCTTTGTATATGAAAAAAAATGTTGAACTTCCCCTCTGGAACACTATGGTACTGTCATTAGATGTTCTATTTACCTGTTTGATATGAAGAAAGTAAAAGTACTCTTGGCAGAAGATGAGCCTATGATAGGTAAACTTATAAAAGAGGCATTGGAATTGCGCGATTTTGATGTGATCTGGACGACCGATGGACTAAAAGCTTATTCCGCTTTTCGTATGGAAAAACCTGATATCTGTGTGTTCGACGTTATGATGCCACATAAGGATGGTTTTACCTTAGGAAAAGAAATTCGGGATCTTGACCTGCAAATTCCCATCATTTTTCTTACTGCAAGATCAGCTATTGGCGATCTTGCAAATGGATTTGCGGTAGGGGCAAACGATTATATCAAAAAACCATTCAGCATGGAAGAATTGATCATCCGAATGAATGCACTGATTAGCAGGGTTAATTTTGAAGGAAGCTCAAAATGGAGTGCCCTCGAAAATTACCAGATTGGCAAGTATGTTTTTAATTTCACAGACCTGAGTTTAACCTGGGAGGGAGAGTCGCAGACACTTTCTTATAAAGAAGCCCAGCTGCTGAAAATGTTGCTCGACCATCAGAATCTGATATTGGATCGCAAAATAGCTTTAGACCATATCTGGGGAAACGACAGTTATTTTAATAGCCGAAGTATGGATGTTTTCATCAGCAAGCTTCGGAAATTTTTAGAGAAAGATCCACAAGTGAAAATTATTAATATTCGAAGCAAAGGTTTTAAACTGGTACAGCTTTAGTGTATAGGATGAACGGCTGCAGTTGAAAAAATAAAATTTAGTTACGCAGTAATTGTTTTGGTTTTTAAGGGATGATACTCGACGCCTGTACCGGTACTTTAGGGGGGATGTTCTGCTCCATCTATTCGATTTTTTCGTTCGGTGATGTCATACTACCGCATTGAAGGCGGTGATCGGTAGTAGTGAGTTGAACGATGAGCGGATTGCTATAGAGTAATAAAAAAGCAACTAGTTTGACCTTTGTCCTATTTTCTTTTTAAAAGGAGAATTCGGCACTCAAGACGATGTGTAACATGGTCTTGTTTCTACCGCTGTCGATAAGAAATGCGCCCGGGCAAATGATATTGGACTCCAGCTCTAAATTTAGAAAATTATTGGGTTTGTATCCCGATAATGCCCCGATCTGATGGGCGATAAAACGCCTGTCATTAAGATCGTCATACTCTATTCTAACGGAAGGATTGTATAGACCATCATGTACGGAATAGCGCCAGAATACGTCATAATCGACTTCAAAGAAAAATTTGTTAATCGTCATATTTGCGTAGGGGTGTAAGTCAAAAAAGTTGGAAGGAGTGAAGCTGGCGACACGACCAAAATAGGCTCCTCTTGGATAGAAGGGATCGAATGTGTTATTTATTTTATCATCTGGATCTATATCGCCACTGATGATGTTTGATTTTACACCAATTGCTACGGTATTCTGTGCAATCGGAAATTGTTTTTCGAACTGAAATGCAACTGCCCAAGCGCTAATTTTTTGGTCGGATATGCTTCCGAACTGATAAAAATATTCATTGTTGAAATTAAATGAACCCAGCTTACCAAAATGTCTTAAGCCAAGGAGTGCTCTTCTTTCGTTACCCGCAACATTACTATACGCAACGTCATTATCTTTCTGATACATAATGTAGGCATCAAGAGCGTGTTGCTCATTGATATGGGTTGTCGTGTAAATGGAACTTAGGGTCTCATTAAAATCTAGAAATTGATTATCAAAGATACCTGGTTTGACATTGCCCGTTGCTCCAAAAAAGACCAGGGCTTTGAAACCTTTGTTTTGATATTGAACCTGAGCCATATCAAATGATCTTCTTACTCCTGGACCTTCCCGCGGATCAACTACCCGTCCGGTTCCTAATTTTAAATTTTCCCTTCCTATACCGACTTTAAATTTGGAGCTTAACTTGTATTTGATAAACAACTGATTAATATCCAGTTTTTCCCGATCTACTGGACTCAGGTTATCTTTTCCACTGGCATGACTGCTTAATATTTCCCCGAAAATCTCACCATTTTTGAATTTGAAGTGTGAATGTGCCAAAAATCTATTGAGCGTCCATATTCTTTTGCCATTATCAACATCAACAAACTGCTGGTTTTTAAAAGTTTCAAGTTGCAGTCGCCAGCTTCCACCGAAAGAGATCGTGCTATGTTCAGAAAGGCGGACCAATTTTGATCTTTGGTACAAATCTTTTTTTTCGTTGTCAATAGTCAAAAGAGTATCTATATGATCCTGCTGTCGGAGTAAACTAAAGTCATATAGGCTCTTATTCTGCGCCTGCGTATTCTGTAGCGTTATAGAATATAAAAAAAGCGTTAGGAAGTAAAGTTTTGGATCCATTTCTGATTTTCTTAAAACGGTGTTTACCTGCTATTGTGCTTCTACTTGTTTTTGAATCTTTTCAGCCAGCTCCTGCGCCTGTTTAAGCAACTGGTCAGCATCCCGATCTGTCAGTTTACCGTGCTCTTTTAATATTTTGCCTCCCACCATGACGAGATCTACATTTGCCGGTGTTGCCGCCTCAATTAGCAATCTTTCGGTCTGGCTGTTTGATGAAAAGTTGAGATCGTCTTTCCTCATCATGATAAGATCTGCTTGCTTTCCTATGCTGAGGGAACCCGTGATATCATCGATCCCTAAAATCTTAGCGCCATTGATGGTCGCCATCTCTAAGAGTTCATAGGGATTCATATAGAACTCGTCGTTTGTTGTGGCATTACCTACATTTTTCAATAATTTCAATGTCGAGAACAGGTTTCCGTCTCCGCTCAGTGCGACTGTATCGATGCCCACACCGGTTAAGATATGATGTTCTTTTAATGTTTTAATGGGTGGAAATCCATAGCCGACACGCATTTCTGAGTAAGGTGTCATGGTAATGGAGCTCCCTGCACGAGCAACATAAGCTGCTTCTTCTTTGGTAATGGCATTACCATGGATAATGTTTACATCATTGTCCAATAGGCCCAAAAGATGCAGTTTTTGTATTTCTCCTTCACTTTTATGGACTTGAGAAGAGGCATGGATGACAATGCGCATTCCTAATTTGCGTGCCGTAGTCCAGTCTTCTCTGAGTTTGGGGTATTTGACCGAACGGCTACCGAGGTCGATCTTTATTTTCTTATATTTTTCTTCTTTTACAAGCGCTAATAATTTCTTGATGTCTTCAAAATTAGTGGGATCACTGTCGGTCATGTCCCGGTGGTCTCCATATAAAAATTGACCTCTTATGCCCATTTCTGCAAATGCATCGATACCCGCCTTTGCATGTTCGTAGCTTCTTGTATTGTGATTAAAATCACTTAATGAAGTGATCCCCGAATTGATTGCTTCCGCAAGGGAGTATTTTGAAATGGTTTTCATGTCTGCAGTGGACATTAATCTTGAATATTTGACCGACATCGGAAAATAGCCTTGATCTTTGGTGTAACCGGGCATGCTCCGCATGATGGAAGTCCATACGTGCCAATGGCTGTCAATAAGTCCCGGCATGACCACTGCATTTTTTGCGTCTATGACTTTTGCTCCGGAAGGTGCAATCAGGTCTGGACCTATTTTCTTTATAATGCCATTCTCAATCAGGATACTTGCTTTAGGGAGGTGTCCTAAGCTCTTGTCCATAGTCAATATTTCTGCATCTTTGATCAGGTAAACCGTGCTGTTCTGAAGCGGTTGCGAATACTGTCCAAATACATCAGCATGACTACCGATGAGTATGGCGCTTAGCGATGCAAGGGAGGTGTTTTTTAAGAAAATTCTTCTATTCATAAGTGCAATTTTTAGGTTCATGCCTGTTAAAAAACGGAATAATTCTTATTCAGAATTATTCCGTTTTATTAGATTAGATGTTTTGGATAACTTATCCTTTCTCTTCTCTTGCTACTTCCTGAGCCTTGCTGTAGCTCTCGATGAGTGCCTGGTAGTTAGGCATTACTGCAGAAAGTGCCTGCGCATAAGTGTACGCATCTTTGTGTTTCCAGGTTTTCAGGATCTCGCTAATGACAGCTGTGGTAGTGATTGGGATCACGCCGGCCAACTGTAATCTAGCGATTGTTACCTGTGTAGATAACGGGCTCATATCTCCTGAGGCATCTATGATGGCAAATACTTCATATCCCTCGGCAATAGCCGAAATTGAAGGAAAGGCCACACACACACTTGTCAATACGCCTGCAATGAGTAATTTTTTCTTACCTGTAGCTTTTACTGCTTCTACAAACGCTGGTGTATCCCATGCATTTACTTCTCCATTTCTGCCGACGTAAACTGCATGTGGTGCGATCTCATGAATCTCGGGCATCAATGGACCATTAGGACCCTTCGGTTCTGAAGCTGTGGTAATGACCGGAATATTTTCAATGGCTGCTATGCGAGCAAGAGCAGAGACATTGGACCTTAAGGTAGGTACTTCGATATCTTTGACCGTTTGAAATAGACCACTTTGATGATCGATTAATAATAATGCGACATCGTCAGCATTGATTCTTGTGATAAGTGACATAATTTTAATTGTTATTTGTTAAACCATTATTTTGAACAGTATTGTCTTTAAACTCAAATTTCTAATCTTTCATGATACAAACTTAAAGTTCATTTTTTGTGTAAATATTAATCTATGACAAGAAAAGCTTCAAGTATTTGGATTATTTTCTCAATTGATATCATGATTATTTTAGCGTTAATTATTCCTCATAAATGTTGAAAAACAGGGCTCTGGATTGGTGATACTGTAATAGATCTCATTGCTCTTTAAAATTAGGTGCTGAAGAGCTTTCAAAAAAAGCTAGTGTGCTCCATATTCGGAATTTAGATGATGAAGTGTTTTGCGGTATGCGCTATTTCGTTTTGAGTTTCTTTGTTGTTGTTTAAGGTTGTTAAGTATATTGTTTTTCAGTTGTTTATATTGATTTTTTCGATTTATTAATTTCCGAAATTATAAAAACAATAGCGGTCTTTCGTGTGTTTCAAGCATATCCTTATTTAAGTTTATGTCCTAAGTTTGTTATGCAATTTATGGACTGGAACTGCTTTATTTTATAAGCTGTCTAGAGAAGAAAATCCCCGATCCAGAGTTTAATTTTGCTCTCTTGTGTTTTACTTTTTATAAAAATGATGGGCTAATGCAATTCTTAATGTAGATCAATATTTTGACCACTTATATAGCCTAATTTTGTTTAGCAAACTAGGATATCAGATGCAGATAATATTCAAATTATAACGATAATATGGAAAAATTCAGAATTGATAAAGGCAAAGGAATAGAGATCGGCTTATACTCTTTGGGCGACCATTTTCCACATGCACAGCCTGAAAAGAATGTAAGCGAAGCACAACGGTTAAAAGAAATCGTTCGTACAGCTGTATTAGCTGAACAGGCTGGACTTGATGTTATTGGTGTAGGTGAAAGCCATCAGGAATATTTTATTACATCGGCTAATCAGGTTGTACTAGGTGCTATTGCACAGGCTACAGAAAAGATCAAGATTGCCAGTTCTGTGACGGTATTGAGTACTGCCGATCCGGTTCGGGTATATGAAGAATATGCGACGCTCGATCTCTTATCGGAAGGACGTGCCGAGATTGTTGCAGGCCGAGCTTCACGATTGGGAGCTTTTGAATTATTGGGCTACAATGTCCGGGATTATGAAGAGCTGTTTGAAGAGAAAATGGATCTTTTAATCAAGCTTAATTCGGAACGTGTGGTTACCTGGAAGGGTAAATATCGACCAGCTCTCGAAAATGCAGAAATATTCCCCAAACCTCTTCACGGTTCAATTCCAATATGGAGAGGAGTAGGAGGACCTCCTGCAAGTGCGATTAAGGCAGCTTATCAGGGAGTACCAATGATGCTGACTACTTTAGGTGGACATTCGGCTGTGTTTAAAGAGTCTGTTGATATCTATAGACGAGTGGCTAAGGAATCAGGATTCGACCCGGAACAGTTGCCCGTGGGTACAACAACATTAGCGCACATCAATAAAGATTCGCAACAGGCCATGCGGGAGTATTATCCCTATCTGAACCATGCATGGCAAAATATTAGAGGAGGTGCGTATCCCAAAGCGGCTTTCGCGGAGACAGCGAGCACCCAGAATGCGATGATGGTCGGAAGCCCGCAGCAGATTATTGATAAGATGCTTTACCAATATGAACTCTACCAGCATGACCGCGTATTGTTGCAGATCGATTTTGGTGGAGTGCCCTATGAAATGGTGGCAAATACGATCGAGCTGCTGGCGACAGAAGTACTACCGGTTGTCAAAAAAGCAACGCAAAGGAATATAGTATCATAAAGAGAAAAGGAAAGGTAATTATGAAAGTAATTGGTATATCGGGATCAATAGTTGGATCCCGCACAAGAATAGCGGTGGAGCATACCTTAAATAAAATGAAGGAAATGAGACCTGATCTCGAAGTGGAGCTAGTCGATTTGGCATCTTTTAAAACAGTTTTTAGCGACGGAAGAGATTTTAGGGATTATGAGGGAGATACCCGCACGCTTATTGAAAAAGTCATGACGGCAGATGCGTACATCATTGGGAGCCCTACCTACCAGTCTTCTATACCGGGTGTGCTCAAAAATATATTTGACCTGCTTCCTATTGACAGCTTTAAAGATAAAGTGATCGGTATTGTCTCTACAGCAGGCTCAGAAAAGCATTACTTAGTCGCGGAATATCAGCTCAAGCCGATTCTGCATTATATGAAGGCTGTGGTGGTGCAGAAATATGTGTTTCTGGAAGAAAAACACTTTCACAATGGTCAGATCGTCGCTGATGACATTGCATTCCGATTAGATCAGCTTGGTCAGGATACACTTGATGCTATCGATGCAACGGTTCTGCTTCTTAAAGCGAAAGACGATGCTTATGATTTTTAATTTTCAAAATAGCAAAACATACAACACGAGTTTAATTCAATTATAATTTTCATTTAAATTTTAACAGCATGAGTTCATTACCAATCCGTAACCAAGTGGAAGACCACTTGCTTACTTCGCAAAATTCCGCTTTAATCGTTATTGATTATCAACCTGTTCAGGTTAATTCAATTGCTTCTATGGACAGGCAGTTGTTAATCAACAATATCGTCGGTGTAGCGAAAGCTGGCAAAGTATACCAATTGCCAACAGTGCTGTCAACAGTAAATGTACAGACAGGTTTTAATAAAGAGACTATCCCGCAGTTAAAATCTGTATTGAAGCATCTGCCATCGTATGACCGTACTACGATCAACTCGTGGGAAGACAAAGAATTTGTTGAAGCGGTAAAAGCTACGGGAAGAAAAAAATTGATTATGACGGCGCTATGGACAGAGGCATGTCTTACTTTTCCGGTATTGGATGCATTAAAAGAAGGTTATGAAGTGTACATCGTAGTCGATGCGGTTGGAGGTACGTCTTTAGCTGCTCATGATGCGGCTATCCGCCGTATGGAGCAAGCTGGTGCTGTATCAATCAGTGTTGCACAACTGTTCTGTGAATTGCAACGTGATTGGAGCAGAGCTGAAACGGCACAGGATTTCATGAAATTATTTGTAGAGACTGGTGGTACTGCCGGTATTCAGTTTTCATATGATGCGACAGAATAAGGGCTATAAGTAGATAGCAGTTTTATTAAATTAATAATCAGAAATAGGTTGTAGCAAATATCTACAACCTATTTTTTTAATCAGTACAATGACTATAACTTTAATTATCATTTTTATCCTGTTTCTTGTACTGGTATTTGTGCTTGTTGACAGGATGCTGGAAGTACTAAAGCAGCAGCAGTATCATGATGCGATTCAGGAAGATCGGTTTATGAAAATCGTAGATATTATATTCAATGATTTTTTTGAATGGAAAAGATGGCGGAAATATTTATCTGTTGGAATTATTATTCTGATTGCGGTTTTCGGTCTGGGATTTTTATTTGTTCAATACAGTTTACCTCGTGTGCCTGCTCTGCCCGAGCTAAGTATCGATCATGGGGATACTACGCTTTTAAAAAGAGGTAAATATCTGGTGGAACATGTGGCCATCTGCACGGATTGCCATAGCCCTCGAGATGTTTCCCGATATTCGTGGCCTGTGGTCCCTGGACAGGAGGGAGCTGGAGGTCCATTTTTATCCCAGAAGGCTGGTTTTGATTTTCCTGGAGAATCTTTCACGCCTAACATTACTCCTGCGGGCGCTGTAGGAGGATGGTCCGATGAGGAACTTTATCGACTGTTAACTTCGGGTATCCGTAAAGATGGATCGACGGTCAATCATGCGATGCCATTTGAAGCTTTTGGTCAGGCTGATCCCGAAGATCTGAAAGCTATTATTGTTTACTTAAGAACACTGAAACCAATAGACAATCAACCTGCAGGTGAAACTTCAATAGATTTTTTCTACCAGTTGACGAATAAATTGATCCCGAGGAAACCTAATCCGATATACCTATCATCACTTAAGAATGCTGTTGATTCCGGAAGATATCTGGTTACCATTGCTGCTTGTAATGACTGTCATACGCCAAAAAAATGGGATGATTCCTTTGATATGGAGCGCGCATTTATGGGCGGTTTAGAATTCCCGATGCCTACTGGAGGCTTTACGCATTCTGCCAATCTTACTCCTGATGAAAGTGGACTAGGGGATTGGAATGAGGATACTTTTGTGAATAGGTTTCGAAGTTTCAGAGATAGTACCGCACTTTATACTGTTGCTCAAAATTCAGTTAATTCACTGATGCCCTGGTCTGCTTACCGCAATATGACCGATGTTGATTTAAAAAGTATTTATGCTTATTTAACTACGCTAAAACCGATTTATAATCCGGTCGTCAAGTTTACAAAGCAGTCCCTTAAAACAAAAAATAGAAGCAAAACGGATGGTTAAACGTTGGTTACGTACAGCTGAATTCATGAATTCAATATAGTTGAATTCCTCCGTAAAATGAGTAAGGTGTTTAATTGGTTGCTAGCCCGTTATTTTACTTAAAAATTCGGGCGTTACGCCAATGTACGATGCAATGTGTTTTTTTGGAAGTGATTGTATTAAAGTGGGGTACCTTCTACAGAAACTTTCATATCGGTCTTTAGCAGGTAAGCTCAAATTTTCAATCAGCCGGCACTGACAGGTTTTGAACGCACTTTCTGCTAATAATCGAAAAAAACGTTCCATTTTAGGAACAGCCTCGTATAGGTAATTTTGATCATTATTAGACAGTAGCAATATCTCACTGTCAGATACAGCATCTATATACATGACACTAGGTTTCTCGTCCTTGAGGCTACTCATATCACCGATCCACCAGCCTGAAGGAGCAAATTGCAGAATATGTTCAATGCCGTTTTTATCAATAGAATAACTTCTAAGACATCCGCTGATTACAAAGAAACCATATTTCTGGATTTCTTTTTCCTGTAACAGGTATTGTTTCTTTTTGATTTTTTTCTCTTTCAAAAGAGATACAACCAACTTCTCTTCGTCATTTGTAAGCTTGACATGCTTTGAAATAGCGTCTAAAAGAAGATCAGGCTTCATGCGTAATTATCGATTTGTATATAAAGGAATAAATATATTGATTTTAATGTTGACTGTATCTCATATTTGTTTTAAATAGAAAGATTTTGAAGAAGCATTGCTTTAGCCGATTTTTTCTCTTGGTCATGGTCTGCATATAGAGATGATGGAGGTAGTCGGGACGGTCGTGATTTACGTGACGAGCCGGTTTCTTGGGAAGGTGGAGGAAAGTACGGTGATCTTAAATAAAATGTTACTTGTAAATATGTTTAAGGAGAAAGCTGTTTTATGGATAAGTATAGCTGCTAAAACGGCTTTCTTTAATTTCTATTTTATGAACAAACTAGAATTTAATGGATCTATCTGTTGCCAATATTAAGTTTCTTCAACTTAATTTGATAGATTTAGACACGATAAACCTAACTCAAAATGAAATTGAAAAAAATAATAGCCATCTTATTTTTAATGATCTTATGCATTACGTTAAGAGCGCAATCAGCCTATCATCGATTGGATTCTTTGTTTAATAATATTAATCAAGACGGTGAACTAAGTGGAGCGGTGCTCGTGATGGATAGCAGTAAAGTGGTATACGAAAGATATTTCGGATATGAAGACTCCCAAAAAAAGAGGAAAATCCACCAGCCTACCCGGTTTGAATTAGCTTCTGTAAGTAAGCAATTTACGGCTATGGCTATTATGCAACTGGAGCATCAAGGGAAATTATCGTTTAAAGATGACATTCAGAAATATTTTCCACGGTTGAAATTTAAAAATGTCACTATAGATCATCTGTTGAGACATTCATCGGGTATTTCGGACTTCATCCGTTGGGACCAAAGTTGGTTTGATCGTTCTAAAATCAATACTAATGACGATGTATTATCAATTCTAGAAAATAAATTGGATAGTACAGAATTTGATGCCGGAAATCAATTTTCTTATTCAAATACAAATTACGTACTCCTTGCTCTAATTGTAGAACGCGTTTCTAATATGAGCTTCAAGGCATACATGCAAAAGTTTATATTTGGACCTTCAAGAATGAAAAATACTTCGGTGTTTTCTTCTAGATCTCCAGGTGCAGATTTACAAAATTATGCGCAGGGTTTAGGTTATGATTATCAAACTGATAAATATATTTCTATTGATCAACTATCTTCTAATTCTAGTCAGTTTACGACTTATATGGACGGTATATCGGGTCCATATGGGATCAGTAGTACTGCGCAAGATCTTTTAAAATGGCACAAAGCGCTAAATAATGAAACAGTATTGCCCAAACAACAGTTTCAACAAGCCCTGCTGGTCGGTTATCTCAATGATGGTAAGCCAAATTTTAGTGATATGGGCGGGTATGTCGGATATGGTTGGATGTTTATAGATAGCACAGATGCTAACAAAATGCATTATCATACCGGAAATTGGCCAGGCTATCAGTCTATCCTTGTGCGTGAACCAAAATCTGAGCGATTTGTCGCTGTTTTGGTCAATAAATGGAACTTCATAGGTGTTCTTCCTTTAATGACTGCAATCAATGCTATTTTAAATAATAGAGCAGTACCTGTTGTAGCTCCACAAGATATTGAACATAAAATATCATTGATGGAATATCAGGTGCGTGAAATTACTGGTCAATATAGCTATACCGATTCCCCAGAACTTTTATATACTATAACAGCAGATCAAGAAGGACGAATATTTGCCCAACTTGGTGACCAGCCAGCGGTTGAGGTAATGCCAAAAAGTGATATAGAGCTGTTCTATACCGTAATCGATGCAAGATTGAAATTTGAGAGAAAGGAAAGCAAAATTTACAAATTGACACTTTTTCAAAACGGACAAGAACTTGAATTTCTCAAGAAGTAAGTATTAAAGGAGTCCGAAATGAAGAAAATGGAAGATATATGATAACAATTTTGAAATTTTTAAACCTGATATTATTATTTCTGGGGATTAATTTTTGTTATGCACAGCATAAGCGGCCCAATATAATTATTATCAATATCGATGACCTAGGATGGCGCGATGTCGGTTTTATGGGTTCTAGATTTTATGAAACTCCTATTATAGACCAGTTAGCTTCACAAGGTATGATTTTCACGAATGCTTATGCCGCAGCATCTAATTGTGCTCCCAGCAGAGCTTGTCTTATGAGCGGGCTGGAAACACCTAGGCATGGTATTTATACAGTTGGTACATCGGAGCGGGGTAAAAGTGCAGATCGGAAATTGGTGCCTGTGAAAAATATTGAAGTCCTCTCTCCACGGTTCAAAACGTTGCCCCAGTCGTTGCAAGAAAATGGATACACAACCTGTATGGCAGGAAAATGGCATTTAAGTAATGACCCTTTGCTTTATGGTTTTGACGTGAATATCGGTGGTGCAGAAAATGGTCATCCGACAAGTTATTTTCCGCCATACGGAAATGTTAAACTCACTGGATTAGACAATGAACACCTCACGGATTTAATTATGGACAAAACTATTGATTTTGTGAATGCTAGTGAGGAAAACAAACCCTTTTTTCTTTACTACGCTTCTTATGCGGTACATACTCCTATACAGAAGATTGACAGTTTGATGTACAAATTTGAAGGAAAAGAACCTTGGAATGGGCAGTCTAATAAAGCTTATGCTACGATGATTAACAATGAAGATCGTAATATCGGCAGGCTTATCGATGCTTTGAAGAAAAAAGGTCTTTTTGAAAATACGTTTATTATCTTCACTTCGGACAATGGGGGGTTAAACAATGTGACGTTTCAACATCCGTTACGTGCAGGTAAGGGCAGTTACTTTGAGGGTGGTATACGAGTTCCTACTGCAATCATATGGAAAGGCAAAGTACCGGCTGGTAAACAGTCTGATTTGCCTATAACTAATCTAGATTTTTACCCTACACTCCTGCAGTTGGCTGGTGTCACGATCGCTCCTAAATTAGATGGCAAAAGTTTACTGGACTATCTTCTTACACAAAAGGATGAAAGTGTACTAGCTGAAAGAGCGTTATATTGGTATTTTCCTATTTATTTGGAAGGTGGCAATAAAGAGACCAATGATCCCATTTTTCGTACCCGCCCTGGTGAGGTAATCCGTAAAGGGGACTGGAAACTGCATCATTATTTTGAAGACAATTCTTTGCAACTGTACAATCTAAAAAATGATATTGGTGAAAAAAGTAATGTAGCAAAAGATTATCCTGAGATAACGAAAGACCTGTTGGACTTATTAACGCAAAGAAGGAAAGAGACAAAGGCCCCAATTGTTGATCAATTAAATAAAGAGTACAAATTGTATGACTCAACATTATAATTAGGATCATTGGATTTGGAAGCCAGTGATATGTATAGTTGATCGATATCAGGTGCCAGTTTGCGCAATTGCAATATTGACTGATGATAATAACAATTATAATCCCATAATGTAGGGACAAAGCTTTTTAGGAACAACTTTAAGATATGAATTCAATTATTATAAGATAATAAGTCAAAAGGAGCAAGATTTACGATCAAATATGAATCCATTTGCAGTTGTTGTACTCACGGCATTTTTAGCGATAATTAATAATAATGCAACGGATGAGGAGCTTAAGGATATTAAGCATGATCTTTATGACCAGATGATGAAAATAGATATGGAAAAGTCTACGCGTCAGGGTATTGATGATTTTTTGGCATATTATGTTAGTTTTGAAAACCAAGAAGTTTTTGCTAAGTTTGAACAAGAAATCGATACAAAATTAGAAAAGAGCACAACAATGGGTACACGTGAATATTTATTGGATAAGGCTAAGCGAGAAGGACAGGAGCAAGAACGTGGATTAGCGGCGGTACGCATCAAGAAATTGGAAGCTCTTGCTGAGGCTGAAAGGGAGAAAGCTGAAGTAGAAAAAGAAAAAGCTGAAGTAGAAAAGTTCGAATCAGCTACTAAAATGTTGAATAGTGGTTTTGATATAGCGATGATTTGTGATATTTTATCTCTGACTCCGGAGCAAGTCGAAAAATTGAAATAGGCTTTTGTGAAGCTATATAATAAAGGGACATACTTTTTTTGTATGTCCTTTTTGCTTAAAAGTTTTAACAGAATTGCTGTTACTTATTTTAAGAATAACTGAACTTTGCGCCACTGTACGAAAGATCTCATAGGTGAATTGTTCTCCTGCTTGTCATCTTAACTTTTATAATATCAGTGCTCTACCTTAATTCCATCCGATAATACTTTCTTTTGTGCTTTTATAAAACCCGCTTTATCTTTCTTAACAGCTTTAATGATCTCTTTCTGTTCTTTGGGTACCGTGTAATATTTGTCTACCCATAATTGCATCTCAATCAATATGGGGAGTAAATCGATACCCTTCTTAGTAAGGGTGTATAAAACTTTTGCTTTGCTTTCCGGATGATCCAGTTTACTGATCAGTCCATTTTCTTCCAGCATTAATAATCTTGAAGCTAAGATATTGGTCGCTATCTTCTCGGCAGATTTTAAAAAGTCGCTGTAGGTGCATTGTTTCAAGCGCATTAAATCCCGGATGAGCAATAAGGACCATTTATCTCCTAAAATATCTAATGAACAACTGATAGGGCATTGCGATCTATTTTTCATAATAATGTATTTTTTTAAAAAAACACTTGCGTTTTGCAAGTTGAATTTTATATTTGTACTTGCAAAATGCAAGCAAATTTACTATTTTAAATTATTAATACCATGGAAAACAGTGTAATATTTAATTCTTACCATAAAAATGGATTACAATTGCGGAACCGGATAGTGATGGCTCCCATGACCAGAAGCCGTTCTGATAATCCCGAAAATAAAGCAACAGCGTTGACTGCGCTGTATTACAAGCAACGTGCTTCTGCTGGACTGATCATTACCGAAGGTACATTTATCAGTCCTGAGGCAGTAGGTGTTATACATGTTCCTGGAATTTATACGCAAGAGCAGATCGCAGGCTGGAAATTGACCACGGAAGCAGTACATGCTGAAAACGGAGTCATCTTTGCCCAGCTTTGGCACACTGGAGCATACTCGCATCCTGATCTTCATCAGGGTAAAAAACCGTTGGCTCCGTCGGATGTAAATCCAGAGCAGCAGGTTTTTACAGCAACGGGATTTAAACCTACTGTCGCTCCTCAGCCCATGACGGTTGCTGATATTAAAAGAACGGTTAATGATTTCAAACAAGGGGCGCTTCATGCTTTTGAAGCTGGATTTGACGGTGTTGAACTTCATGCTGCCAACGGCTATTTACTGCAGCAGTTTTTTAGTAAAAATTCTAATCTGCGCAACGATGAATATGGGGGTGCGATCGAAAATAGAGCGCGTATTCTTTTCGAGATTTTAGATGCCATAAAAGAGGTTGCCGATATCCGTAAAGTTGCGGTTCGTCTCAACCCTTCTTTAAACGGTATTATGGGTATTTTGGTCGACGATGAGACCATTGCATTTTACAACTATCTAGTCAATAGGCTGAATGATTACGATCTGGCTTATCTGCACTTGATAGAACCTTTTACTGATGTTTCCGGAAACGCCAATGCTATCCAGGAGGTTGCCAAGCATTTCCGTCAGCTGTATACAGGAACGATCATCATTAACCGCGGCTTTAATAAAGATACGGCCAATCAGGTTATAGGTGATGGTGATGCCGATCTGGTATCATTTGGTGTACCCTTTATTGCAAATCCTGATTTAGTGGAGCGTTACAGAACCGGAGCTGCACTAAATGTTCCGGATCAAAATACATTTTATACGCCGGGCGAAAAGGGTTATACAGATTATAAAACTATAGATCAACAGTAACAATATGAAAACAACAGGAAATACCATATTCATCAGCGGCGGAAGTGCCGGAATCGGATTAGCGATCGCTAAGAAATTAAATGCAGCAGGAAATAAAGTTATTATCAACGGCAGAAATGAAGAACGGCTTCAAAAGGCGTTAAAAGAACTGGACCAAGCAGTGGCCATTCAGGGAGATCTGTCGGTTGAATCTGATAGAATCCGTATTGCCAATGATTTGAAAACAAATTATCCGGATGTTAATATTATCATCAATAATGCTGGTGCTGCATTTGCTTATCTTTTGAGTGAAACTATCGGAGCACATGAAAAAGCAGCTATTGAGATGAATACCAATTATTTCAGCGTCATCCATTTTACAGAATTGCTCATTCCACATCTTCTTCAGAAAGCTGAAGCGGCTGTTATTAATATTTCATCAATAGCAGTGTTCGGAAGCCATGTGATGCTGCCCACTTATGGTGCTACGAAAGCAGCGCTCCATAGCTATACTGCCGCATTAAGACAGACCTATCAAGACCGGGAGAAGTTGCAGGTCTATGAAGTTTATCCGCCTTTGGTCGATACCGAATTCTCCGCAGAAATCGGAGGGGCAAACGGTATTCCTGCTTCTGAGGTTGCTGATGAATTGTTTTTAGCTTTGGAAAAAAATCAATTTGATGTTCCTGTAGGAGATACCAAACAGTTTTTCCAGGAAACTCACTAGTCACCAGAAACGGTTCTTCATTTTAGCAAAAAATGAAGAACCGTTTTAAGTAAATGCTCCTAATTTCAAAGTAAAAGTAAAACGATCATCATTACAGTTTGAATATAGGGAATAGGACTTACTATTGGGCGCGTCCTCGCAATTCATTTACGCTGTTATGCATCTATGAACGTTGTTAAATTTCAAAAACCTGAGCTAGATGTGCCGGATAGTCTTTAAGGCTTGTTGCGATATCACCCTCTTTAAAAATATCAAAACAGTTATAGTCCGAGACAACTTCTACGCCGCAGAATCTGTAATTACTTGTTATATGCATTAAATAATCAGCAGTGCTTATGCCTCTAAATAACTGTTGGTTTTCATCATTAAAACTTGCTTCAGGTGCATTCCAGGTACTACAGACCATAAATTTTTTACCTTGCATTTTACCTCCTGTTCCATATTGTCGGGAGAGATCTTCTCTGGTTCTGCCATCACCTGAAAGAAATTTTTCACTGAATAAGCCGCTATTGAATACTTCATCTACATATTTTTTATAGATCCATGGAGCGCCAAACCAATTAATCGGTGTTTGTAAAATGATGATCGCGGCTTCCAAATGTTTTTCTACTTCCTCGTCTTCGTTGTATCCTTTCTCGATACTCGTCTCGATGACCTCGTAGCCCTTTGATAAGAAAAATTCGTGCGCCACCTGTATAAAAGCGCTATTGAGTGTTCCCTCTGACCAATTGGGATAGGGCAGATGTGCATTGATTAAAAGTACTTTTTTTATAGTTTCCATTTTATATTTAAGCATTGATAATAAAGACTGTTTTCTGTTTTGGCATATCCCCTGTAAAAGGTCTGCTATTTTATATTGCTGATAAAAAATAGTATAACTGTACAGGGGTTAAATAAATCTGTTCGCGTTGTTTTTTTAATGAAACAAAATTATTAGATGACAGCTGCCGGCAAGGAAACAGACTACTAAAAAAAAGGAAACAAATTACAGGACGTAAATTTTTTAGAAATTTTGGGTCAGAATTAACGGATTATTTATTGATCAGGGACTGACGGTATTGCCGAGGGGTAAGATTCACCTGTTTTTTAAAGAACTTGGCAAAATAGTTCGGGTACTCAAATCCAAGTTCATACGCAACTTCGGTACTATTCAATTCTTTTTTGATCTCAAGCAATTCTTTAGCTTTTTTTACTACAAAATCATGGATATTTTCAAGGGCAGATTTATTTGTTAAATGTTTGATGATATCGCCCAGATAGTTGGCCGACAAACCTAATTTATCTGCGAAATACTGTACTGTTGGAAGCTGCTTGACGGGTTGTCTATAATACTCGTGAAGGTGCTGCTGAAAATCTGTCAGGATTCGGTTGTACTGCTTTGGATCTGTTGAAAACTGTCTTTTATAAAATGCTTCTACTAAAGAGACCAGTACGTTGACGTAGGATAATAAAACAGTATTATTTTTCTTATTACTGTTATAATAAGGCGTCATCAATTCAAATACCGTACGGATTTCCTTCGCTTCCGTTTCGGTCAGATACAATGCTTCATGCTGTCCATAATCCAGGTAATTTTTGAATAAAAATCGGTTCTCCGAAATGATCTTCTTTGAGAGCTGTAGATACATTCCTGTATAGGTGGGGAGCGGTGCTATATCCCAGCCATTTGCGAGGTTAGGACTATTGAAGAAAACGGCTGTAACGGGCGTTGCATCTGGCGTATTACTATAAACCAGATTTATCTTTATGGAAATCCGATAAAAATCTATTAAAACAGGATCTGATGTAGCCCTCATGCGAAGTGGCTGATAATACCCGATATCTATATCGTCATCTAACGGTTCTTTTAAACCTACATACTGATTATAAGACGCAAAGTTTTCGAATCGTATCATATTACAAATATATATAATTCAAGTGCGGCACGCGTAAATTATTTATTGCAGAGGACAAGAACGTTCTCATATTCTTGATTTCTTAAATGTATACGGTATTTCATACCATATCAGTAATATTGGTAGTTTAAAGAGTAATATGTGTAATTTATTCTTCTAAATCATGCTGAATTTTGTTATTAGGATTGGCTTTGTTTATGATCTATTCTATAGCATGCTACATTGCTGTCATTTTAAATTTGAGCTTTTGGTAATGAATTTAAAACAAGATGAATTAGTTTGGGGTTTTAAAGATGTGAAATTCCTACGGATCGCAGGATTGCTAACATCAAGGCATTATCTTATTGACAAGTGCATGTGACGAGATAGGATTTTTTTCTCTAATTAGCCGATAATGAAAAGTAGGAAATAAATACTAAAAAAGGCTTTTTAATGTAAGCTGGAAGAGTTGAACAATAATAAATGATGGAAGAATGGAGACAATTAAATTAAACAATGGCGTAGAAATGCCGGTACTTGGCTTTGGTGTGTTTCAGATACCGGATGCTGCTGTATGTGAGGAATCTGTTATAAATGCAATTGAAACAGGTTATCGGCTAATTGATACTGCAGCTTCTTATGGAAATGAAAAAGCGGTAGGTGAAGCGATTAAAAAAAGCGCTGTTTCGAGAGATGAACTTTTCATCACAACCAAATTATGGATACAGGATACAGGTTATGAAAAAACTAAAATAGCCTTTCAAAAGTCATTGGATAGATTGCAACTGGACTATCTGGATCTGTACCTTATTCACCAGCCATATGGCGATATTTATGGTTCGTGGCGTGCCATGCAGGAATTATATAACGAAGGTAAGATCAAAGCAATTGGTGTATCCAATTTTCATCCAGATCGAATTATGGATATTATCGTAAACTCTGGATTTACACCAGCGATTAACCAGGTTGAAACGCATCCATTTCACCAGCAGATTGAAACACAAAAATTCCTTCAAGAAAATAATGTACAGATCGAGTCCTGGGGACCTTTTGCAGAAGGGAAAAACAACATATTTCATCACGAACTATTATCGGCTATTGGTGAAAAATACAACAAGTCCATAGCCCAGGTAATCCTTCGCTGGTTAACTCAAAGAGGTGTTGTTACGATCCCGAAATCCATCCGTAAGGAAAGGATGGCTGAGAATTTTAATATTTTCGATTTTGAACTTTCATCTCAGGATTTTGATGCCATCGCATCCTTAGATACAGGATCAAGTTTGTTTTTTGACCATAGAGATCCAGAAATGGTGAAATGGTTAAGTGAACGTAAACTGGATATTTAAATCTGCAAAAGAAAAAATTGCATGGATTGCATGAAAATAGAGACAGTATCTTTTATAAGAGGTGTAAACTGATATGCGCATTTATAAAGTAATGCCGGAAAATAAAATTTTAAGATGAAAAAAGAATTATGGAGATATTTAGGTGCATTGACGGTGTTATTGACGACCTTCATATCAATTAATGCCCAAAACAGACAGAAGCCAATCACCATTGCAGAGCAGGGAAGTTTTGCTATTGGTGGTGTAAAGGTGAAGCAATCTGGAGTTTTTGATGTAAATAATGCTTTGAAACCAGACGGACAGACCTTTCATGGTGACCACGCCTATGCATTTTATCAAATTCCGGTTAAGTCCCGAAAATATCCGTTGGTTTTTCTTCATGGTGCAGGACAATCGAAAAAAACTTGGGAAACAACTCCCGATGGCAGATCAGGGTTTCAAAATATTTTTCTTCGCCGAAAATTTTCGGTTTACTTAGTTGACCAACCAAGACGTGGTGAAGCAGGAAAGAGTACTGTTGAAGGAATTGTTAAACCCACGGCAGACGAACAGTTTTGGTTTACACAGTTCCGAATAGGAAACTATCCAGATTACTTTCCAAATGTTCAGTTCTCAAAAGACACAGCTTCGCTCGAGCAGTTTTACAGACAGATGACCCCCAATACGGGCGCCTTTGATGCACAGGTTGTAACAGATGCGATCTCAGCGTTATTCGATAAAATTGGTGAAGGCATTTTAGTGACGCACTCGCAAGGTGGTGGGCCGGGCTGGATGACGGCAATAAAGAATGAAAAGGTTAAAGGGGTGATAGCATATGAACCTTATAGCGGTTTTTTGTTTCCAGCAGGAGAACTTCCACCCCCGATCGCATCAAATGGCCTTTTTGGTGCATTAAAAGGTGTGGAGATACCTTTGTCCGACTTCAAAAAATTAACTCAGATGCCCATTGTCATTTATTATGGTGACAATATTGCAAAGGAACCATCGCAAGTTTGGAACAAAGATCATTGGCGTTCAGGTCTTGAAATGGCAAGGCTTTGGGCGGCAACTGTCAATAAACATGGTGGTGATGCAACGGTTGTACACTTGCCTGAGATCGGGATTTTTGGCAATACGCATTTCCCTTTTTCGGACTTAAATAATGTCCAGGTGGCTGATGTGTTATCAAAATGGTTAAAGCAAAAAGGGCTTGATCAATAATCGGGTCACCCTAAAATATGGCGCAAAGGATTTTACCCAGAGACTGTAGCACGCTATAAGAGATGAAATTTGGATCGCGTGAAGGTTCATGTGAGTCAGAGATGCTAAGCATGTGCGATGGAACTGAAAGAAATATTATTAAAACTGAAGCAATATGAAACGAATAATCTATTTAACAGTCTTACTGTTTACCACTGTTACAACAAATGCGGTAGCGCAGGATCAGTCTATTTTTGCTTTAGGTGAAAAAGCAAAAAATGTTAATCATACAGGAGATGTATGGTTACGTGAATTAAACGCAGCCGACAAGAATATTAACGCACATATATCTTTGGCGGTATTTGCTCCGAATGCTAAACTGAACTGGCACACGCATGCTGCGGGACAGATCTTATTGATAACCGATGGTATCGGATATTATCAGGAAAAAGGAAAACCGGTACAGATCGTACAGAAAGGTGATGTTGTTAAATGTTTACCAGATGTAGCGCATTGGCATGGTTCAACACCTAAAACTGGTGTTACCTATATTGCGGTTTCACCGAAAAGTACAACAACATGGCTACAGCCGGTCCCTGATGAAGAGTATCAGAAACTTGAAAAACCAGTTGAACATGCTACAGCCTCAGAGCAAGAACTGAAAGACCTATCCAATGAAAAATGGGCATGGATGTCTGATAAAAATATTGATAAATTAAATGACCTCTTTCACGAGAAATCCATGTTTGTTCATATGGGAGGATCTTGGGGCAAACAGCAAGAACTTGATGTCATTAAAAGTGGAAGTATCTGGTATAAAAAAGCAACAGTATATAGTACAAGCATCAATATAATAGGCAATACTGCAATACTTTTAAACGACATTGACCTTGAGGCAGTGGTCGGGGGCAATACGGTCATAAATCCTTTTATGGTAACCGAAGTATATGTGAAAGAAAATGGCGCATGGAAGATGGGCTCCCTTACTTTTTCCCGTTTAATGCGTTCTGTTAAAATAAATAATGAAAACAAAAACTAAAATAAGCATGTAAAAGCGGTCAGAAAATTTATTAAAACTGAAAGCTTGTTTCCAGCTAACACTTCATTTTGTGTTAGCTGTTTTGTTTACATCAGTAATATTGGTAGTAAAAACAGTAATGTATATACCGTTTAAGCGTCGCCGAATCGAGAACTTTGTATAACAATGTTTCTTTGAGGCAAGTAGATTGAATCATTACAAAAAAGGGCAAATTATGGTCAAATTCTTAAAATCACTATTTTTTATCATGGCAATTATTTTTACCGCAACTGTAAATGGCCAAACGAATGGAATACAAAATTTAAGTAAAAAACAACGAGCCATAGTCGGTATTGGATCTGTCACGGGAAAGGGAGATCTGACCAAACTAACGACAGAATTGAATGCGGGACTTGATGCTAGATTGACTATCAATCAGATTAAGGAAGTGCTGATGCATGTATATGCTTACGCAGGATTTCCGCGGAGCCTACGCGGTCTGCAGACTTTTATGGCTGTGCTAGAGGAACGTAAAGCAAAAGGAATGGAAGATATAATGGGGCCTGAAGCGACACCGATTGTGGATGACGGTTCTAAATATGACCGTGGCAAGGCCATACTGGAAAAGTTAAGTGGAGTTGAAGAGACTGGACCAAAAACAGGTTACGCGGCATTTGCACCTACTATTGAGGTTTTCCTGAAAGAACATCTTTTTGCAGATATTTTCGAGCGTGATGTGCTGACATATCAGGAAAGAGAACTGTTAACAGTATCGGTTCTCTGTGGGGTAGGAGGCGTAGAGCCTATGCTACGTTCGCATTTCAACCTTTGTTTGCATGTGGGTTTGCAACCAGAGCAATTGCAAGAATTTATTGGGGTTATTGGGCAAGCCATTGGTGAAAAAGAAGCCGCGTCAGCACAGATTGTATTGGACGAGGTATTAAAAAGTAAGAAATAATATGAAGAAGTTAACATCAATATTCGCAATAGTTGCATCGATGATTGTTACTGATCAAGTGCATGCACAATCTAAGCAAAATAAGCATCAACAAAATCCCTGGACCTTGGTCTACGATGGCGCTATCTTAAAAAATGAAGCGGGGAAAGTAAATATCCATCCGGTTACCTATAAACTGAATGGTATTGATATTGCTGCTAATGTATATACACCTGCTCATTACGATGCATCCAAAAAATATCCAGCCGTAGTTGTTGCGCATCCAAATGGCGGTATCAAAGAACAGACAGCGGGACTGTATGCACAGCGTTTGGCAGAGGCGGGCTATATAACTATTGCTGCAGATGCGTCCTATCAGGGAGCAAGCGGGGGGGAGCCACGGCACACCGACAAACCGCAATTCCGCACGGAAGATATTCGTGGTATGGCTGACTTTATCATGCAATATGCAGGGGTTGATGCCAATCGCCTGGGTGCTTTAGGCATCTGTGGAGGTGGTGGCTATACTTTAAAAGCAGCTCAGTCGGACAAACGTTTTAAAGCCATTGGAACATTAAGTATGTTCAACTCCGGAGAAGTAAGAAGGAATGGCTTTCTAAATTCGCAACTAAATACCATTCAGGAACGCTTAAAACAAGCTTCGGACGCTCGTGCACAAGAAGCTGCGGGTGGAGAAATTTTGCTCTCGGGCGTAGCAAGTGTGACGGATGAAGAAATTGCAAAAACTCCCGCAGGTTTATACCGTGAAGGATTTGAATACTATTACAGGACTCATGCACATCCCAATTCAACTTTTTTATATACGACAAGCAGCCTCATGGATCTGATGACCTGGGATGCAACCGATCAGCTTGATTTAATTGATCAGCCTTTGTTAATGATAGCCGGCAGTAAAGCCGATACAAAGTACATGTCCGACGAGGCGTTTTCCAAAGCTACAAATGCAAAGCACAAGGAGCTGTTCCTGATTGAAGGGGCTACACATATACAGACTTATTGGGTGCCGGAGTATGTTACGCAGGCCGTACATAAGCTGGTTGAATTTTACCAAACGAACCTTTAAAATTAAAAAATATGAATTTTAAAAATTTTGCATTGCTGTTTCTTTTGGGTATCTCAGTGGTTTCCTGCTCCCAAGAAACTCATTCTGAAAATACCCAAAACAAAGAATTGATTTTTGCCAAAGGTGAAAAGATAACCAACAGTAATTTTACGGGTGATGTTTATTTAAATAATCTGGTGGAAGCAGACAGTCTTAATCAAAATGCAGTCGGTAGTGTCACTTTTGCTCCGGGAGCAAGAACCAGATGGCACTCACACCCCGCAGGTCAGATAATTCTAGCTCTTGATGGAGTTGGTTATTATCAGGAAGAGGGAAAAGAAAAGGTTATTATAAGAAAGGGCGAAACTGTAAAATGTCCAGCAGACATCCCTCATTGGCATGGAGCAAGTGCAGATAGCGCTTTTGTTCAAATAGCAATTACAGGTAGAGAAAAAGGGGAAACAAAATGGTTAAAGCCCGTTACGGATGCGGAGTATACACGTTCGAATTAAGATTCACGTTGCTTCTAATGGTGTTTTTTGAGACTTTAGCTTGTCGTTTTTGATGAAATAGCGTGTTCCAGGCATGGTGTAGGTTAAGTCAACGTAAGAATATTATTGTCTCAATAATCGGGTTTTCCGCAAATTTTTTGGAAGATATTGTGTAATTTTAGGAACCAGTTTGCCATTCCTTTTAAACTATTATAGCGGTTCTATAATGATTCGGTAGGAAGTCAAATTGCGGTTCCAGTTAGATGATGATGAAGAACCGGATATATTTTTGAATGTGATGATTCTAAATAATTTTTTAACAATCACTTGATCGTATTCCTATTTTTCACTGAAAGAATTTTATGCCAGTTCCAACAAATAAATCTGAGCTACAATTAGCAATAAAAACAAATTACGATAAACTGAAAAAGGACTTAAGTACTGTTCCCTATGAGCGGACAGCAGTGAAGGATATGGAAGGTCATGGTAAAGGTACATTAATGAGTATCAACGATCTGCTGGCTTATTTGGTAGGGTGGGGAGAGCTGGTGCTCAAATGGAACAGGCTAAAGGATCATAAGGAGGAGGTGTCTTTTCCGGAGTCTGGATTTAAATGGAATGAACTTGGTCGACTGGCACAAAAGTTTTACGAGGACTATAAGGATGACGATTTTCATGTATTAATGGATAAGTTAAGCCATACGGTAGAGGCGATATTAGCATTAATAGCTAATAAGTCAAATCATGAATTATATGAAACAGCCTGGTATGAAAAATGGACCTGCGGAAGAATGATCCAGTTCAATACTTCTTCACCTTATGCCAATGCGAGAAATCGAATTCGCAAGTGGAAAAAAGAAAATGGTTTAAAATAAACAAAGCACCTTAATTTGATAAGGTGCTTTGTTTATTGCAGGCGTGATCGTATCTGAGGAGGCATATTCCATTTTTTGTTTCAATATACAACGATCAACAATAGGAGGAAATGCGAATGCCACCATGCTAAACCTAACTATCATATTTCTTTTTGAGCCAAAGACTGGCACGTACTAAGAGGATGAGGACCGGTACTTCAATCAATGGCCCAATAACGCCCACAAATGCTTGTGGGGAATGTATGCCGAAGACGGCTATAGCTACTGCAATGGCTAATTCGAAATTATTTCCGGTAGCCGTAAATGATATGGCCGCATTCTTATCATAGGCGACTTTCATCGATTTATTGATGAAAAAACTTATAAAGAACATCAGTACAAAATAAATCACCATTGGTATTGCCACTTTAACAACCTGTATGGGCAATTGAATGATCTGTTCGCCTTTTAAACTAAACATCAGCACAATGGTAAATAATAGCGCGTATAATGTAAATGGCGATATTAGCGGTATGAATTTTCGATGATACCAGTTTTCACCTTTTATTTTGGGGAGAAATCTGTGACTTAAAAAACCCGCTAAAAAGGGTATTCCTAAATAGATTGATACACTTTTTACAACTTCGCCCATCTCTATCGATATCGCATACTTCGCAAATCCAAAATAGGAGGGCAAAACATTGATAAACAACCATACGAATAAGCTATAGAACAGGACTTGAAATACGCTATTTAAAGCAATTAGAAGTGCTGCATATTCGCGGTTTCCTTTTGCTAAATCATTCCATACGATCACCATCGCAATGCATCGTGCGAGTCCGATCAGAATTAACCCGACCATATAATCAGGTTCATTTCTTAAAAATAGCACTGCCAGTATAAACATCAAGATGGGCCCCACAATCCAATTCAGTAAGAGGGATAAACGCAGCACTTTTTTATCTTTGAATGCCAAAGGCATTAAATTGTAATTTACTTTAGCGAGTGGAGGGTACATCATAACGATTAATCCAATTGCCAATGGTATATTGGTGGCGCCAATGGACAGCTGATCCATAACATCTGAAATACCGGGAAATAGATTGCCTATTAGTACACCTGATCCCATCGCCAGGAAGATCCAAAGGGTGAGATACCGGTCTAGAAATTTCATTTTTACCTGCATCCTATATTTTATTTAATTTGTGAAAAGACGTAAAACATTTCGGAGGCAATCTGCAAACTTCTGGTTCTGTAGACCTCGTCTTGTTGTGCTGTATTGTCCGATATTTTAGGATCTTCAAACGTAATCGGTACGCGTTTTTCAGCTCCTGCAATAAAAGGGCAACCGCCATCTGCCTGTGAACAGGTCATGACTGCCGCAAAGAGGGATTCAGGATTGAAAGGGGAGTCGTATTTTTTAGAGAATCCAATAATCGGCAAAGCATTTTCATCGTATTTGAAGGCATAAACCGGATTTTCGCTGTTGGAAATAATACTGACGGCAATACCTGCATTTTCAAGTGTTAAGGCAACTTTAGGAAACAGTGCTGTCTCTTCAGTACCTCCTGAATAACAGGTTACGTTTGGTATTTGGTAATGCGCAGCAGCGATTTGTGCCCAGACCTGAGAGAGGTGACTTCGACGGGAGTTATGCGTACAGATGAAATTGATGTTGATAGCTGAGCCAGCTGTAACTTTATCCTGGATATAATCAATCAGGGGCTGCAACGTAGATTTGCGCCCTTGATTGATCGTTAATTTCAGTATTTCCGAAATGGTATTTACTAGTTTCGCGTTCATGTCGGTCTTTTGATTAACAACAACCAGATCCTGGTGTACAGCTGTTTGAATTTGAACCGACTACTTGCAATGGATTGGGGATACCACAGGCATCTTGTGCCAGACAGGCTGTGGTTTTGTTCGTTAAGACGAAATTCTTACCATTGAATGTTAAACCGTATTTTCCAATTGTACCACGCTGATATTCTACTTCTATCTCATGATCTCCAATATTCAGTTTTGTTTCTGAGAGTTCGATGATGTGGATCAATTTTCCGGGTTTTAAGCGGTGCTCATAATCGTCGGCATTCCATAATTGGAAATTTACCGTGTTTTCAGTACGCGTAACTCCGCCACAATCAATAAAAGTTTTGTTGATCTGACCGACTTCGGTTACATGGAAATGTTCTGGTACAAATGTTCCATCTTCTAATTGGAATTCAACATTTTCTAATGTTGGAAGGATCTGTTTGATTTCTGATAATTTCATAGTATTTATGTTTTATTATATCGTTATATTACGATGGTTGTGTGTAAAAAAAAATAAGTTATTTTTTAAAAGGCATCAGCCTTAAGCAGTTCTTAGCAACATTTTTGATTGTTTACGGATAGGATTATATTACCAAAATAGGCTTTTAGGATCCCGAAAGTTTTTTCATCAATGCAGTAACAGATGGATGTTCCTTCGATATTCCCTTTTATTAATCCCGCATTTTTTAGTTCTTTTAGATGTTGCGAAATCGTGGATTGTGCTAATGGTAATTCATCCACAATATCGCTACAAATACAGGTGTTGACCTTTAAGAGATATTCAATAATAGCAATACGAGCGGGATGGCCAATTGCTTTCGCAATATTGGCGATATGATTTTGCTGTTCTGTAAAGTGAACTGTTTTTGTAGCACCCATGGTATTATGATTTGTGTATCGCAATATTACGATTAATGAATTGAATTCTAAAATTTTTTTCTCAAAAAGATTTATACATGACAAAAATACTCGTCGGGTGATATGAAGAGTATCTTGACGAAGCCAAGCTACAGCGACGGTTAGCATTGCGCTGTTCTTTATTCCAGACTTAGCAACGGGTAGTACTTTTTTTAACGCTATGTTCAAATAATGTCAGAGAGGAAGTTGCACATATTGTCTTTTACGCGATCAATCGGCATTTTACCTGTTAAATAAATTGGAAAATTTGAGTAAATATGACAGGTTTGAAGGCTCATATTAGTAGATAAAACCTTACCTTTGTTTAGAATCAATCTACACAAATATTAAAACAAAAATGAAGAAAATTATCGTCCTATTGTTGTTAGCACTTGGCAGCGGAAGCCATGGTATGGCACAACAAAAAGCAAAAAGAGAAGTTTTACCTGCAGCAGTCCAAATTAAAATAGCAGTACAAGCAGCACCGACAGAGTTCAGAGAAGGAGCGCAGGTATATGGTTATGATAGTGAAGGAAAGTTTGTTGTTTTAAGAGCGGGTACTAACGATTATATCTGCCTGGCACCAGATTATAAACTTCCCATGTTGTACGCTTATGCTTATCCGAAGAGTTTAGAACCATTTATGGCTAGAGGTAGAGAATTGATCGCGCAAGGAAAGCGTAGAGAACGTGATGATATTCGCGAGCAGGAATTTAAAGATGGTAAATTGATCATACCACAACAGCCGACGATGCTATACGGTTATTGGGGTTCTTTGGAACAGCTTAATAAAGAAACCGGAGAGATGGCTGATGCCAAACGCCGTTATGTACTGTATGTTCCTTTTGCTAAAGCAGCCGATTTAGGTATGGCAAATAAACCTACTGTTCCGGGTATTCCATGGTTGATGGATGAGGGTAGTTACAAAGCACATATCATGATTAATCCTGCAGATATGGGCCATTCGCACGGACCTGCAAAATAAATTTTTGAGTATAAAAAAAGTGCAGCCTTTTTCAAGGCTGCACTTTTTTTATATCCTATTTCTTTTCTTTTTTCATGACATGTTTAGTCTTGAGTGCTTGATCTTTTACTGCTTGGGGAACTTTATCGTCCTTTAGGAGCTGATCACAGGTATTGAAAATGGCTTCTCTTTGATAAGAAAGGGGAAACCAGCTCATTGCTTCTAATGCAGCAATGCGGATCGTTTCTGATTCAGATGGGTCTGCAATAAGCGTGAGCACCGTTGGTACTAAGCGATGGAAACGGTAAAGGCGCAATGTTGTGATCTCGCCAAGACGTTCTTTCTCGGTCTGTTTTTTGTCGCGTATGTTGGCTTCCATTTTCTCCACCTTGGTGCTGTTATAGTCAATATCTTTCAAAAGTTGGTCACTTAAGTTTGCAGCATTATAGATGCTCTTATTTTGACGCACTTGATTTTCAATTTCTTTTTTTAGCAATTCAGGATTGAAAAATGTCATATTTGTTCTCAATCGATAATTTATACGTTCGGAATGCGGGTCACTGACATAGAATGCAATAAGGTCTTTTGCAAAATCATCGCCTCCAAATTCTCCTAAATCATACACTGCTCTACGTCTGATAAATTCGTAAGAATCATTTTTTGCAGCATGTAATACTTCAAAATATTGCTCGTTTTCATAGTTTCTAAGAAGTGCAAATGCTTGCATTCTTGTCGTTTCGAAAGGTGAGTTAAAGTAGGTATTCTTTAAGATCTGCGCCATCTCGGCTTCAGGTAACTGTTTCTGTAAATACACGAGAGCTAATGACTGCAGGTCGGCATCATTTTCTTGCAGTAATTTTTTCCAGTAAGAAATTTTTGCTCCACTAACAATCGCATTATTGAGTTCCTGGCTTCGTTTACTTGTAAAATGAAAAGTAGGATCGCCGAGGATATGGGTCTCGAGATAAGCAATGTGTTTGAACCAATTGCCTACACGGACACCATGTTGCAAAGTACCCATAAGCTCTGCTGGCCACAAATCTTGCAATACGCCAATACTATTGGCAATGGCAGCAACATTTTTATTTTCCGAGAAGGGGTAATAGCCTGCTAAATAATTGTCCAGGTGGAATGAACCGGTTAAACAAGAATTGAGGTATACCAATCTTGCTTGTATAGCTGCATCTTTGACATCCCATATTTGAACGTCAAGGTTGTCATTGAAAACCGAATCTGAATCCATAACCGCTTTTTCAAATGCGTTGGTCATCCATTTATCCGAAACTCCTAATGAAGTCTTGAAACTTTCTTTTACTTTTTCGACATCTCTTCCATCTTCTTTTGCAGCTCTGATTTTGGAACGTAAATAGCGTCCTACATTTTCCATAGAAGGCTGTGGATTGGATGCGAGTGGATAACCATTGATCAATTGTAGTGTTGCGGTTCCATGTCCGGTCATAAATGCGAAATCAAGTCCTTCTCGTTTTAATTCGCGAAGCAGGTTGTATTTCATGAAATCAGCGTTTCTGAAATTCAAAAACTTGATGGAATTTCCGGGTTTGTACAGATCTGGAAATTGTGATTTCAACGCCAGTACATCGCCAGCAAACGAGTTCATTGAATTGGAGTTATAGCCATGACCGGTAGAGGCTACCATATCAGTAAGCGGATTATTCTCTTCACGCAATGTTACTAATTTATTGAGATAAGACTTGATTTTTTGCGTGGCATCTTCACCTTTTTCAACAGGTGGTTTGATACGGGCAGAGTAGATGTCCATCTCAATGTATTGTGGCGAAGTGCCATTGAGGCTATAGTAATAATAGTGGGTACGTCCTTTTGCTGTGTCTTGTTTTATGAAATCCAGCTGTAGATCGAAATCATCGTAATAACGGTCGGACGGTACGGAGGATTTATCCCATCTTATTTTTTGATTCATCTTGAAAGCAGATGTCAGGTACTGCGCATCACGGATCATAACGATAGGAATATCGCCAATTAGGACTGTTCCTTCAAGAGCTTGTTTACCTTTATATAATTGCTGCAGCTGTTCGCGGATCTGCTCGGGTTTCTGCCAGTTATGTGCTATGATGTAGGTGCCTAATCCATCTTTCTCGATGGATTGGCGATAGGCCATAACTTCAGCACGTGCACTTTCAAAAGTTTTGCTGTCAATAACAATTGCAAAGCTTGTTTTTGATTCTACCGATGGACGGACCAATTCCTGGCCGTAGCTATAGGCAACGGCGGCGAAAGAACTTAGCAATAAGATTGCTTTTTTTATTTTAATGGTATTCATCATGTCTATTTTCCGGATCTTTTTTGAGTTTAAATTAAAATGTATTGATGCCAATTGATAATTGTGTCAGGTATCGGTTGTCTCCTTTTTGAATGATGCCGCTGTTATTCATAGCGCTGCTGATCAGTCCGGAAGCTTTTATGTAAAGCTGATTTTCTCTTTTTCCAAAGGGTTTCAAATGGTATTTGATATGTGCTTCATTTGTCCAGGTATTGACCTTGTTGTAATCGTGCATGGGAAGAAATACTTCATGGGCAACGAAATTACTGGAGTAGGATTTGTCGGTGTACAAAATTT
>Ga0160467_100476_pt1 | contig 39083 bp, 28 predicted proteins | sample HID1972I_E11MG_FD_108221 | JGI IMG/M metagenome (GOLD analysis project Ga0160467, IMG submission 108221) | Enriched pill bug-associated microbial communities from UW Madison campus, WI, USA - HID1972I_E11 MG | ecosystem: Host-associated > Arthropoda: Insects > Digestive system > Unclassified ... | reverse complement strand
TTGTTGTAACAACAGATCCTGAACAGTTTGAAGCGGCTAAAGGAACATTTGATTTTATATTAGATACCGTCAGTGCAGAACATGATATCGCATCATATTTGTCTCTCCTACGAACAAATGGAACTCATATTTGTGTTGGAATTCCTGCAGTTCCTTCTCAAATACCACCATTTGCACTACTGGATGGACGTAAAAGTCTAGCCGGCTCGGGTATAGGCGGTATTAAAGAAACGCAGGAAATGTTAGATTTCTGTGCTGAACATAATATTGTATCAGATATTGAACTGATTGATATTAAAGATATTCATGAAGCATATAAGCGGATGGAAAAAGGTGATGTTCGGTACCGTTTTGTCATTGATATGGCAACGCTATAATCAATAACAGATACTGCTTTACCTACATAAACTGTACCTCTTATGAAACAACTCTTGCTGATTTATAATGTATTAATCAGCAAGAGTTTTAGGTATAAACAATGCGACTAATCATCATTTTTTCTATTTTTCAAATAAAATGCAACTGTACAATTAAGTTTATGTTTACATTTAAGGTATAATAAGTCGCTCGATATTGGAGCAATAGAACCTGAAACAATCGTTTTAAATGATGATGCAAGAAATAGAAATATTTTATCCTATTGATAGTAGCGCCTGGCGCGAATGGTTAATGGAAAACCATCAGACAAAACAGGCTGTATGGATTGTTTTTCATAAAAAAAGTTCTGAAAAAAAATCGATTACCTGGAGTGAGGCGGTTGATGTTGCACTTTGCTTTGGATGGATTGACAGTAAAAAGATTTCTGTAGACAACGAAACTTCTCATCAATATTTTAGCAAACGTAAACCTAAAAGCACTTGGTCCAAAATTAATAAACAAAAAGTGCTCAATCTTATTGACAGCGGACTGATGCACGATGCTGGTCATAAGAGCATAGAAATCGCAAAAGAAAATGGTTCGTGGATATTACTGGATGAGGTAGAAGAATTAATTATTCCAAAAGATCTGGAAGTCGCATTTGCAACCAAACCTCATGCTAAAGCATTCTATGTAAGTTTAAGCAAATCAGTAAAGAAAGCTATTTTACAATGGATTGTTCTTGCCAGACAACCGCAGGTGCGACAAAAAAGAATTACTGAAATCGTCGAATCCGCAGAACAAAATTTAAAGCCGAAACACCTTCGATAGAACAGCTATAATTTTTAAAAATATCTGGTTGGATATTCGGAATACTTTCTATGATATACAAAAAGGCACACAAGTAATATGTGTAATTAATTTAGAAAATCCTTAAAATAAAAAATATTTAAAATTATTTGAACTTTTTCTGAAGACAGGTGTTCATCTAGTACAAATCAGTAGTAAACATACTTTTAATTTAGTATAAAACGATAAATGAGGTAGTGCAGTAATAAAGTCCAATTGTCCCAAAACCATTTGGATGATGAAACAAAAAAGAGGAAACGATAAGAAACATAAAATTACTGTGCAGTTGAACGCCAAGATAAAGGGTCTAATGAAAATTAGGCCCTTTTGATTTTATTCAATTTGTGACAAAGTCCTGGAGATGAACACTGAACGTAAAAGTTAAACAAGAAGATCGATTTATAAATTACATATAGTAGGGAATTAAATTTCCAACGCAATTAAAACATCATTTTTAAATCATCTTTAACAACGAAATGTAATAAATTCGTATTTCCTTATGGCATGTAAAGAACAATCAAAAAATACCTAGCCTTCACGAATTTCTACGGTTTATAACTACAACACTACGTTATATTCATCGAAAAAATACCGTTTGATCGACAATGCTAATTTGTTATAAATTATCTTTCCATTGGATGGATATAAAAAACTTAATTCACTTATTTTTAACCGTTAAAACCTAAATAAAGTCCACTAAATGATGGTAAGGCATCTTTAAATAAGATGATTATCGGGAAGGTTTAATGCGCCGTAAATGATCCGCTTGTAGAAAATTATAAAATATAAGTTGCTTGTAAAGGCATAGTATTTGTAAAATTGATTCTATAATTAATATATTTTGAAATGAAGTCTACACATCCTGATAAAGACTTCATGTAACGAAAATAAATTTTATGATAAATGAGAATCTCAACATATATCTTCAAGCCTTAAATTCGGCAAACTCGGGTATTATTATCACAGATAATTTGCAGCCCGATAATCCTATCATATATTGTAACAGCGCGTTTGAAAAAATATCTGGCTATAACAAGGATGAAATAATAGGTCACAACTGTCGCTTTTTACAAGCACAAGACAGATCGCAAGCTGAGCGACAACTTATTAAAGAAAGTATAAGAGATGGGAAAGAATGTAAGGTTGAAATTAGAAACTACCGAAAGAATGGTCAATTGTTCTGGAATGAACTGTTCATATCTCCTGTTAAAAATGATGATGGAATGATCACCCACTTTATCGGAGTACAAAATGATGTAACAGATCGGAAAAAAATAGAGTATGATTTGCGTGAAGAGAAATCATCTGTAGAGGAAAAAATACAGCAACGAACGAAAGAACTGATGGGAAAAGAAGCTTTTTTAGCCAGTATCATTCAAACGGTAAGAGAAAGTTTATTGGTACTCGATTCTAACTATGTTGTTTTAAGTGCCAATAATCATTTCCTAAGTTCATTTAAAGTTACTCAGGAAGAGACTGTCGGGAAAGTACTTTTCGAACTCGGAAACCATCAATGGGACATTGATACTTTAAAAGATCTCTTAACGAAAATATTGCCAACAAATAATCCGGTCACCGATTATGAAGTCGAGCATCATTTTCAACATATTGGAAAAAAAGTGATGCTTCTTAATGCTTATAGAATAGAGTTTGAAGGACAGTACAAGGATAGAATACTCATTGCTATAGAGGATATTACAGATAAAAAAGAGTTGGACCGCAGAAAAGATGATTTTCTTTCTATAGCAAGCCATGAACTGAAGACACCGTTAACGACAATAAAAAGTCTGATACAACTACTTCAGCGTATGGATCCTGCTAAAAACCCAGATCAGTTCACAACCTCTCTTGATAAAGTTTCTATATATATTGAAAAACTAAACAAGCTGATCTCTAAATTACTGGACACATCAAAAATTCATTCCGGCAATATAGAACTACATCTAGAACCTTTTGAAATTGATAAAACTATAAAAGAAGCAATTGAAAACCTATCTGTTGTTAATCCTGAGTATGAGATCTCATTTTCCGGATGTACAAATGCCTCTGTACTTGGTGATGAAATGCAGATTTTACAGGTGTTCAACAACTTAATTTCAAATGCAATCAAGTATGCTCCAGGATCTAAAAATATCGAAGTTTACATCAATACTGTCGGAAATTTTGTAAAAATTTCGGTTAAAGATTTTGGAATGGGTATCAGCCACCAAGATAAGATTAAAATCTTTGAAAGGTTTTTTAGAGCAAGTAATATTCAAAAGAAATATCCCGGATTAGGAATCGGACTATATGTTTCTCATGAAATTATCTTGAATCATAAAGGAACGTTATGGGTAGAGAGTGAAGTTGGCGAAGGATCGACCTTTAATTTTACGTTACCCGTCATAAAAAATTAATGCTATGGATAAGAAAAAGATAATGATTTGTGACGATGATCAAGGAATACTTGATGTGCTCCAGATGTTACTGGAGATTGAGGGGTTTGAGGTTTTACCACAGATCAATAGTATTCATATTATTAATGAAATTTTAACACAATCTCCCGATCTTCTATTGCTGGACCTTTGGATGCCCGTCTTGCCGGGGGATGAGATTTTAAAAATAATTCGAGATAATCCGGAGATAAAAAAGTTACCCGTTCTTGTGATATCTGCAAGTGGGGATGGAAATAAGATTGCCATGGAGGCGGGAGCTGACCGCTTTCTTGCAAAACCTTTTGATCTAAACGAAATCATATCGGAAGTGAATAGCTTATTACCACATTAAAGGTAATGGGCAAATGTTCATGCTAGTCCTTTAAGTAAATGAACATCATCGGGCGATGTCAATGAAATGATTTTTGACTTGTGATCGATCTATTTAGGATTTTTTTTAAAGAAAAATTGTCTTTAGCGAATAGCCTATTTGATTTACTCAGTAATTATATTACTTATTAAACCTAATCAGGTTTCTGTTAATATGATCATTTTTCGATTGTTATGATGCTGTATCTCTAAATCTGATCGTTTATAATGACAGTATTAACATCTTTTTCTATCTGATAGGAACAAGCAAGGGTTGAATATTGAAGTATATTTTTTCAGACGTGATATCTTCCATATGGTAATGTCCGCAAAAGATAGTTACTTCATTGTCAATCTGGAATAAAGCATATTTTATTTCGTCCCGTCTATTCAGAGCTGCACCAAGATAATCAATTGGAGTACTGATTTCTAAAATAGGATGATGCGAAAAAATAATAATTTTTTTTACTGTTTGCAACTATTCTTTGAGCCATATCAACTGTCCAGCAGTAATAGCGTTAGAAGATGTATCCAAATAAATATATTTAAAAAAAGTTATCTTCCTGTACGTTTAACATCACCTGTGCATCTGATGCAAAATCAGAAATAAAATATTTTGGAACTTCTGAAAAAGAATCACGATTACCGAGAATAATCCTGGGTTTGATACCATACAAACGAAGGATATTAAAAAAGTCCGAATTTGATTCTTTTGATCCGATATCCCCGCCAAATGCAACCTCAGTTATTCCTCTTTCAACAATATCTTTTAAAACAGCTGTTAAATTTTCTTTATGCACATCAGGCTCTTCCCGGTAATTCATTTTTTCAGAACCTAAATAATCATTTGTTAAATAAACTTCTTGGCCTAAATGCGTTTCTGTAAAAAAGCTATTCTCTTCATGATGATATATTGATCTGTATCGCGTAAAAGTAGCTATTTACCGAGTAATCTAACTTCCTTAGGGTAGATACTTTCTATAGGTGTACGCCAATAAGATAGTCAACAGAGAGGATGAAATGAGTACCACACCTAAATCTTGAATCCATCCTGAGGCTATAAGACCTAAACCGATAAGCGTATAATAAAGCAGTCCAAATATAGCTCCTGCAGTTCCAGCAACCTCTCTATATTTGATTAGTGCCTGACTTAATATATTGGGTATTGCAATACTGAACGCAATCAGGACAAACATAATGGGTAATAGAAACCATAAACTGTCCTGCAGCATGAATACACCAAATGCACCGATAACAGAAATAAAAGATGACAAATAAATCAATCGTTGTGCAGAAAAATTTAAACAAACAAGCCTTTTATTTAACATCCCCCCTGCTAACGAACCAATAGCAAGTACAATACCGCTATATCCAAAGTGTGTAGGACTATAGCCGGAGTGCTCAAATATAAATGGGGCTAGAGAATAGTAACTAAATAACATGATATTGAATAAGGCCACTAGTAAAGCACTTAACCAAATTATCCTATCATGTAACAGTTCCAGTAAAACGACTCCTACTTTTGGACGATCTTGCTTAAGTTGTGGTTTTGTTTCAGGCAGAAGAAGTATAATGCTGATCGATAGCAATACTGCAACCAGCAAAACAACCATAAATACCCCATGATAACCAAAACCTTTAGTTATAAAACCTCCTGCCATAAAACCGATAATAGGACTTAATGAGAGCGAAATGCCAATAATAGAAAAAACGTAACCAAGTTCTTCTTTTCGATATACATCCCGGAGGATCGTCTGTGTTATAATAGAACCTACGGAAGCTCCAAAAGCTGCCACTACCCTAGCAATCAATATTATATTAAAATCTTTTGTTAATAGTGCCATAAAAGCTCCTATTGCATAAGTAAACAGTCCCAAGATCATAGCGCTTCTTCTCCCTATTATATCGGATAAAATGCCCCAAAAAATGACACCTAGTGCAAAAGCAATAAAATAAAATGATAGGGTTAATGAAGCCTGCTGATTGCTCACCTGAAATGCTTGCGCAATGTTGGGTAATGCAGGGCTATAAATTGTTTCGACAAATTGCGGAAACATAATCAAGATGATTAATAGCATCAAATTTGGTTTGTTTTTCATTTTTCACTTTAATTATTTTGCAAAATAACACATGATTTATCGTATCTTGTTATTGGTATTAAGACAAAAAATATCAATATTAAGACAATGACATACATAGCTAAAGATGATTACTTTGATCCCGACAAAATAGATGCTGCTGTAATTGGTATTGCGTCAGAACTGAATGCTCATGATTCAGGAAGCCACAAACATCAAAAAGCCCAACTATTATATGCTCCAAGCGGATGCATGTCAATACGTACAGATAGTACACAGAGTTTATTACCGCCCACAATGGCGGCATGGATTCCACCAAATGTATTACATAGCGTTACGATTAGAAATACAGTCGCTTATCGTTCTATATATTTTGATCCCAGTAAGTTTAAAAATTTACCCGATGAACTAATAATTATGAATATCAGCCCTTTATTACGAGAGGTTATTGAACGCATATCGTATTGGCCTTGGGATATGCTCTGGAACAATCAGAAAAATATAACAGCTGTTTTTTTTGAAGAATTTCAGAACGCATCCCGTGAAAACTTAACTTTAGTAGAGCCATCGGATCCAAGATTTCAACCCTATATAGACCAATGGAATATAGGGAAGTCAAAACCTCCGCTAATGAAGAAATTTGCGTTAGAAATCGGGATAACTGAAAAAACAATTGGACGCATTTTTATGAAAGAAACAGGCATGTCTTATCAGGACTGGAGGCAACAATGGAGGCTGCATCAATCAATAGAATTATTAACCAATGGTAGAAATGTGAACGAGACGGCTCATGAATTAGATTTTTCTAGCCCGAGTGCATTTATAGAATTCTTTAAAAAATATCTGCGAAAAACGCCAAATCAATATTTATAATTTTAAATCTAAAAGAGCGAAAAGACTTAGTAGATCAACCCATTGATGTCAAAATGTAATGACCTCTTTCAATTTTCTTTTAACTCTTTGAAGCTGCTTTTCCAGCCATTGCATTTCTGTTTTTAATCAGATAATTTGATCGATTAAAAACCATTCCTAATGGCTATTTGTTAATCTTTTAAGCTCGCTTAAAAGGCAATATTTACGATAGCAAATTATAAGCAGGCAAAATTAATCTAACTTGACTATGAAACACATTTTAAAATTTACAATTTATCTCTTCATTTTACTGATATGCACGTCCACAGCTTTTGCACAGCAAAAAGAAGATGTCATCTATCTAATGGACGGTGGACAGAAAAAAGGAAAAGTCATCACGATTGGGGATGAAATCATCAAGTTTTCTTATACCGGTGAGGAGCTACAATATGAACTTAAAAAATCTTTAATTGATAAAATTGTATTTGCCAATGGAAGAGAAGAATCCTTTAGGTCAGCTGGTAATGCCAGCAGTACAGTCAATACAATAGCATTACAATCTAGCGCTATACAGGGCGGGAACAGACTTGCTGTTATTCCATTTGAAATTGCCAGTAATGACCAAGGTCTTACCACCGATGTGATGAGGCGAGAAGTGCAGCAGGCCTGTGTCGACGCTTTGAGATCACGATCACTTTCTATTCAGGTCCAAGATGCAAGGACGACAAATGCTACTTTAGCTAAAAATAATATTAACCTGGCTGATATTGCCAATCATACACCGGAGGAATTAGCTAAACTACTAGGCGTAGATTATGTTATATTAGGGGTTTATGATATTGAAAATAAAGGAACATTCAGCTATGGTTCTGGAGTAGCGTCTTACGATGATAAGAAAAAAGATAATAAAACGAAGGGTACTGTTGTCCAATCAAATAACAGCTACACCAGTACAAATTATGACACAAAAGTTTTAATGACTATTTATGATGCGACTGGAAGGCAACTGTTTTCGGACACAAGAAAACCTTTTCTTGGCGGAGTCGATTCTTATAAAGGAGCACTAAAAACATTAGCCAAACGGGTACCTCTAAAATAATTATAGTTGACTAAAAGTATATAATAGAATGTAATAAGAAAGATTAAAAATGAGCGTGAAATAAGTAATAAAAAAACAGGCCCTTACTATTGTAAGAGGCCTGTTTTTATTGAAAAGCAATTGCTATTATAAATTAGGATTTCTAACAATTTCTTCGTTTGGAACTGCGAACAAATAGTAAGGGCTATTAGCAACAAAATTTGATCCATCCGGAAATTTCACTACACGGTGCCCCTGTCCGTTCACGAGTTTGGTACCGCCATTTGCTGTTTTAATTGGCACCTGGATTGGTTTACCGGTTTCATCGATATACAATTTACGTTGCACTTTTCCTTGCGTTCTAATAATATCCGATAAAGCGAATCCTTCTCCCCAAAGTTCTTTACGTCGTTCTATCAAGATCTCTTCAATTAAATTTCTCCCTTGATTTGGGTCATAAAGTTTTGCTTTACGCGCAGCACGTAAAGTATTCAATGTGGCTATCGCGTCCGCCTGCAGTCCTGCTCGTGCATACCCCTCAGCTTCAATCAGAATCATCTCAGAAGAACGCATATAAATAATATCTCCAATCTGATTAGGTTTAAGCTTGAATTTCTTATATCGTAAAAAGCCTTCTCGTCCAATCACCGGATCCCACTCAAATAAACTGTAGCGAATATCACTTTCGTCAAATAAATCTTTAAAATAAGGATCTGCCATAAAGCTATAATAACCAGATTCCGGGGATGATACGTCTAGGTAATGAAAAGTATAACTTGCTACATCTTGCTCAGTTGTTTGTTTATGACCCCATATCCATTCTGGGTTTTTAAGATCATTAAACCCCTCCTGATAAGCTGCTGAATCCATTAGACTGTAGTTGCTTCTTGCCTTTTGCGCTGACTGAGCTGCTAATTTCCATTCACCTATCTGCAAGTATGTACGAGCCAATAACCCCTGCACTACATCTTGATTGATTTTGTAATTCTCTGGTCGCTTATAACCTACTAAAAGTTGTTCGCTATCTTTTAGATCACTTAAAATCTGATCATAAATCTTTTCTAATGTTGCCCTAGGATTCCCTTTAGTGTCTATTGTACTCGGTTCAGTATAAATCGGTGCGGTCAAAGCATTCTTATCTTTTTGGTAGCTAAACTGGTAAAAAGACGCTATATTTAGATAAGCAAAAGCACGCAATACTTTTGCTTGTCCCTTCAATCTATCTTTGTCTTCAGTCTTTCCTTCAGCCACATCGACTTTTGCAACGACATTATTTGCATTATCGATCACCTTATACAGCATAGTCCAGAAAGAGTTTACCCGGTAAGAACGGTTATTGTTGAGTTCTGAAAATGTATACGCATCGCGGTATCCATATTTTGTTGTTAAAGCGACGTCACTCCCCATCGCATCACTGGTACGCAAGATAGCTGTATATCCCGGATTGGCATAAGTAAAAAATGTGTCATTGAGGTATTTCCAAGTTCCATTGATAACCGTTTCAACATTCGCGGTCGTTTTATAAATCTCGGACTCTGCGACGGCAGTTGTCGGATTCGTATCAAGGACATCTTTACAAGATGTACTGAGCAAGGAAACCGCCAAAAGTATATAGGTAAATTTTAATTTCATATTCATATTGTTTAATTCTTTTATGATTGTCCAAGTATTAAAAAACAAGCTGTAAACCTCCTGAAATGGTACGCATGGCTGGGTAACGGAAATAGGTCGAGCCATTAAGTGTCTGTTCCGGATCCATACCTTGGTGTCCATAAAAAGTCAACAGGTTTTCTGCCGTTGCAAATACACGCACTTTACCCAGTCCGATTCGTTTGATTAAATCCCCAGGGAAACTATAGCCTAAGCTCACATTCTTTAATCGGGCATAGGTTGCATCATATAAAAAGCGTGTGGATGTTAAAGTCCAGCTTAAATTATCCGTCGTTAATTTAGGTACATCAGTGACTGTATTTTCAGGTGTCCAATGATTCAACATTTCAGCGCTCCAAGCCCTGCCTGCATTATTTCCGGTATGCATCAATTGTGTATAATCATTATCAAATACTTGCCCCCCTAAACTAAAGCTAACCAAAGCAGATAAATCGAAATTCTTATAAGTAAAACTGTTGTTTATACCACCGATTAAATCGGGCAATGGGCTTCCGGCATCAAAAAAACCAGCTTTAGTATACTCAGATGTTTTCTGATCTGTCTTATTACCATCTTTATCAGCAAGATACCATTGTGGCAATCCATTCTCAGGATTTACACCCCCCCATTCCGGCATAAAGAAATCATAGATCGTGCCACCAACACGTAATGCACGTGTGCCCGTAATGATATCTTTGTTATTATTTGGCAGCGAGGTGATTTTATTGGTATAATGAGATAGATTCACATCTAAGTTCCATCTGAAGTTCTCAGTCAGTACTGGGATCGTGTGTATATCGATATCGAATCCTCTATTTCGAAGTGATCCTATATTGGCATCATAGCCTGAATAACCGCTCGAATAAGGCATCGGCATCGTGAATAACAGATCTTTACTTTGGCGATTAAAATATTCAACACTTAAAGATACACGATTTTTAAAAGCAGCAATATCCAAACCTATATTTAAATTCAAATTTGTTTCCCATTTCAGATCCGGTGTTGGCAATCTGTTCGTGAAAGTCCCCCCTTCGCCTAGACTATTGGCAATGGTATACAAGCCTTGATAAGCATAATAAGTTCCCAGATTATCATTACCCTGACCACCGTAACTCGCTCTTAAAGTCAATTGGTTTAGAGCAGAAACATCTTTCAGGAAGTCTTCTTGAGCAATTTTCCAAGAACCGCCCACTGACCAGAATGTACCCCAACGGGTTTCCTTAGCAAATCGGGATGATCCATCGGTACGTAACGAAGTTGAGAAATAATAACGATTGTCATAATTATATTCGGCACGGCCTAAAAAACTCAATAAGTGATAATCGACACTGGAACCGGTAAAATTATTCAATTGTGATGCTGCGACCGGTTCATAAAACCCAGGAAGCACAAACCCTTGACGGCTACCACTGATATTTGAACTGTTAAAGTCATGATATTCCTGGCCGGCCAATACATTCAGATGATGAAGATCAAACTGCTTATCAAAAGTTAAAATATTATTCCAGGTCTGCCCTACAGTTCTAACATTGGACTTCGAGACATAACCCTTTGAATCTACACCGCTCCCTAACGTAGGATTGGTATAATTATGGGAATTGCTATTGATGTAATCCAGACTATAGGTAGATCGGAATTTCAGATCTTTTGAAAAAACAGCTTCAAGATAGGCTCTGGTCGAAACATTCTCTCTTCGGATATCATTTTTATCTAAAGGTAATGAGGCGGCCATATTGCTTTTAGGAGTAGCGCCACTTGGACGGTAAAGTCCAAAATCATATATCTTATTACCATTTTCATCTAGCACATATGAACCATCTGCAGCTCGCTCAAAATAGGGATAGAAAGAAGGAACCAATCGGGTAAAATTGATAATATTTGCCGTATTGCTATCTTCCGATTGCGGATATTTCTGTTGCGTACTGCTACCCGCAATATTTAGACCTGCATTTAACCAGGATTTCATCTTACCATCGATATTGGCACGTACATTATACCGTTTGAAACCTGATTCAATCGCAATACCCTGATCATCCAAATAACTCCCGGACATAAAATAGGTGTTTTTAGGACCACCCCCACTGAAACTTAAATCTCCTTGTGTACGCACACCTGTACGTTGTAAAACATCTGTCCATGGATCATTCCATAATGCTTTTGCTCCTGGAACTAATTTTCCATCCAAGCCTACCGGTTGCGGAAATGCCGATCCATAAGGATTTTTATTTAGATCTGTTATCACGCTGTTCGTAGCATTGGTTGCTGCCTGCGCTGCTGTCAATCCATTTGAAAGATTTTTATTGCGAAGTGCCTCCCAGTACATTTGGAAATAATCGTCAGTCGATACCTGATCGTAGTCACGAACCGCTCTTCCTGAATAACCTTGTGTAAAATTGAGATTTATAGCGGTATTTTCAGAAGATTTACCACTTTTTGTCGTGATGATAATCACACCATTAGCACCTCTTGATCCATATAAGGCACTTGAAGCAGCATCCTTCAAAACAGAAACGGATTGAATATCATTAGGGTTGATCGAATTGATATCTCCAGAAAATGGATTTCCGTCCACGACAAACAGTGGCGAACTTGAGGCGTTGATAGACCCTATACCTCTAATTCTGATTGCGGCATCAGTACCGGGTTGACCTGAAGATGCGACCGACTGTAATCCGGGTACTTGACCTTCCAGCGCTTTCGAAATACTGGAGACCTGTCTATTCTCAATTGCTTTTGCATTAACCGTACTGACTGATCCGGTAATATTGGCGCGCTTAGATGTACCGTAAGCGACCACCACAACCTCATCAAGGTTTTGACTGGTAACCTGCAAAGCGACAGTCAGATTAGCGCCGTCAGCTTTTACCTTTTGAGTCTCATAACCGATATAAGAAAATTCGATAATGGTATCTGAAGCTTGCTGTACGGGGAGTGTAAATTCTCCATTTACATTCGTTGTTGTGCCTCTAGTCTGCCCGGAGAAAACAACATTAACTCCTGAAAGCGCTTTTCCTGTTGTGGCATCTGTAACTTTACCTTGTACATTGCGCTGCTGAGCCTGAAGTTGACCCATACTTGAGACGGTTAATACCGTAGCTAATAATGGAAAAATTTTGTTTGTTAACTGCATGTAATACTGTTTAGAATTTTTAATACTGCACTTATAAAGCATATAATACGGACTCCATTTCACTTATGTTTATTGAAAAACAATAATCTACTAAACTAGTAGTCTTTATTATGTGGCAAAAGTAATATTTTTATATATAGATTTAGTAGACTTTTTTGTCATAATTAAAGCACAATCAACAAACAACTCATTTACAAGGAATTATTTTTTAGTTGCATCTATCAAAAACATAATGGTCCGAAGTTGAGGCTTTATGAAATCTCACTTATCAAAAATTTATGGTTAAAAAATAAAGAAAACAGATTATTACGATCAAATACAATAAATTAACTTATGTAAAATAAACAGTTTTAAATCTGCATAAACTAAAATAGTCTCTAGCTATTCTAATAAAAAATACAGAGCTTAATGAAAAAATTAGAACGCCGATGTTTTGAATTTCATATTAAAGTACTATCTTGCTCCTGTCTTACGACATACTGGGGTATTAGCTCATTTGGTAGAGCGCTTCGCTGGCAGTGAAGAGGTGATCGGTTCGATTCCGATATGCTCCACATTAAAAAGGCTTATACATATTTTTATGTATAAGCCTTTTTATTTTTTATAAATAAATTTAATGAATGACCACATTCATTCTTACTAAATTATCGACCACCTGTAAGCTAATTATATGTAATTATCTATTTCTTGCACGGTAATCTAACTTTTTGCCTCAGAATAAAAGCAAACCAATTCGTATCAGCCAACGCTAAAAACAAGAATATTTCTATGTGTCCGTACAAATACGCACGCTCTACGCTTAGTACTGTCGATAAGTAACAATCTACTTCAACTGACCTAAAAACTACGGTTATGTACATAAAAATAGGTTTTGGGTACAGCTTTTGATTTACAGCTTGCATAAAAAGGACGTAGCATTTAATCATACTATATATTATGGAGCATATCGATCAAAAAGCAAAAGAAATGGGCTTAGACAGAGGATATTATTTATTATTGATGGCGATTTTGGATATACCTGTTGAGCAGGCAGATAATAACATAAGCAAGTAGCAATAATATGAAGAAAATTGTCATTATTAGCACCTGCCCTCCTCAGAAATGTGGACTTGCAACCTTCACTAAAGATCTGAAACAGGGAATGGAGCTCGATCCAGATGTAACAGTCGATCTAATTGCTGTATGTAAATTAGGTAAAGAACAATTTGATAACTCAATACGATTTGTCATTGACAAGGATGGATTAGACAGTTATATGCAAGCTTCATGTATCATTAATGAAGAATATGATTATTGTATATTACAACATGAATTTGGGATTTTTGGTGGTGCTGATGGCATTTTCATCAATAACCTGATCAATAACTTAAACATACCATTAATAACGGTTTTTCACACAATAATACAGGATCCAACCTTAAGGAAAAAAGAAATTATGGAATCACTCCTGAAAAAATCAAAGCAGGTCATTTCTCTTTCGCCCAAAGGATGCTCAATTTTGAAAGAAATTTTCCCAGATCTTGATCATCAAAAGATTAAAATGATTCCACATGGAGTTCCTCAGTTTGATTATAACCAAGGACTAGCAAAGCAAAAATTAGGCTTACAGCAACATTTTATGATGCTGACTTTCGGCTTAATCAGACGGAGTAAAAATTTGGAATACGCCATTAAATCTTTGGTAGGTCTTGATTTACCAGATTTCAAATACTTTATTGTCGGCAAGACACATCCGCATGTATTGGCAAGTGAAGGTGAATCCTATCGTTATGAATTACAAAATCTGGTGGAACAATTAGAATTACAGGATAAAGTCGTATTTGTAGATGAGTTTTTATCGGATGAGCAACTCAAAGAATATCTTACAGCATGCGATATTTACATATCTCCCTATCAACATAAGGAACAATCAAGTAGTGGAACACTATCGTTCGCAGTTGGAGCTGGAACAGCTGTTATTGCTACTCCCTATTGGCACGCTAAGGATTTATTGATCGATGACCGAGGCATACTCACACCTTTCGATGATATAGAAGCGATGCGCGAAAACATCAGTCTTTTATATCATTCCCCAAGATTATTGGCTTGGTATCGGTTCAAAGCGCAAAGTTTTGGAGAACTATCAACATGGAGATTGATGGCAAATAATTATATTGAACTATTGAGTAACCGAACAACCCCCATAAGGTCACTTGAGTATTTTGAAAATTACATATCTTTTGATATGAGAAGGGAAGCATAAGAAACCAAAGCCTCAGTATTCAAACGCTGAGGCTTTTTTAATATGTCAAGAAACTTTAAAACAAAGCTGGGAGGCCTTAGAACTTTGGTTCCCAAATTAATCTGGTCATAAAATCCATTTGAAACTCTTTTGATTTTATCGGAACACCACACACTAGACCTACTGCAAAATTAGGGGATAACGCTAACTTCATCTGAGGTCTCATGATATATTCTAAATGACCATGCTCGATACGCATATCATTTTCAATACCGATGTAATGACTTGAATTGGGAACCATGTAATGCACGTTTGCGTTCAATACAAAATTGGTTTCCATTTCTTTCTTTTTAAAGTGATATTCGAATTCAGGTCCTGTATAAATCAATGTACTGATCTGATTAAAATTCTTAGCTGCTATAAAGAAGGGGGACGATACAAAACCATCAAAAAGAGGTGTATTTCTTACAGTTGGATTTGACCGGCCAAATTCCATTTCATGCACATACCCGATAGCCAAAGAAGTCTGGTGTTTCTCATCTACCAGAAACGTATATTGTGTTCCTAATTTTAAACCTTCTATATGATTGGTTCTTTGTCCTACATTATCTTTTGCAAATAGTACAGGCACTTCAACTTCCAGTCCCAGACGATTGGCAACAGCCCACTCGTATTCGATAAAAGCATTATGCTCAACTTTATTTTTGAAACGTCCAGTACCATATCCTACATTAAATTCTGCTTCGCCTTTTCTAGCGCCAAGATCCCGCATGAGGTCTAGATAGAGTGGTTCTGCATGTTTTACTTTAGCTGGCTTAGGTATTGTGGTTTCTTGTGCAAATAAAAAATTGGAAACGAATAGGAAAAATAAAAGTGTATATATAAATTTCATGATATTAATGTTTGAAACAAACTTATAGGCACATTTAGGAAAAAATTAGGAATTCTAATTTTATGTTGTCCTTATCTGAAATTTTTCACTTATATCAAGATTGCTCTTCATAAATTATAATGTCGAAGTGATAGTAAGCTTTTTCATAGGTTAAAACATGATCTTAATTTAACACCACCTTAATACTGACGTCATATGAGCACTAAGTAGCTCTTATTCGGCAGTTTAAAAATGGTTCTTAAAAACACATTAGGACGATGATCATTTTTTCTTTTCTAAAATTGTGACTAAACTTGCAGTAATATTAGAGTGAGAGAATATGGGGATGTTAGCCATTAAGAATAAAGCCTTAGATTTTAAACAATTCTATTTAACCTATAAAGACAAAGTTTTCAAGTATGCCTTTTTGCATTTTAAAGATGAAGAAATGGCTGCAGATCTTGTACAGGAGGTTTTCTCAAAATTATGGAATAAATGGGATACGCTGGATGAAGAGGGTAATATGCGCGCTTATCTATACACTGCTTCCCGAAATCTTGTTTTTGATGAACTTCGTAAAGTCAAAGTGCGCTTGGACTACAGCACAACAGATGCGAACAAAAACAATGAAATAGACAATTCAAATGAAGAGTCAATAGCTTATAAAGACTTAGAAAACCTATACAAACAAGCAATCGGTAAACTTCCCAAAGCACGATTAGAGGTTTTTCTATTGAGCAAAGAAGCTTTTTTAAATAATCAGGAAATCGCCGATCAATTGGGTATTTCAGTCAATACCGTCCGCGATCAATTGGTCAAAGCAAATAAATCTGTGAGACAATACCTCATAGCCCATATGAAGGATTCTATTGCGCTTTTAATTTTTTTAAGAATATTTTAAGTTCCCATCGTCTTTTCGTCTTTACCACCCGTATATACTATAACAATACGAAAAGATGCGTAAAGAAGAACTAACCCTTTTATATAAAAAATTTCTATCTCCCGAGACCTCGGATAGAGATCGTGCATTAATCTTGACGATTTTGCAGGACTGTGATGAACAAGATCTCCCAAACTTTGAAGACGTTTTAAACAGCGAGAACAGAAATATTGTTTTAAACGATCATAAATCGGATGAAATTTTCACGTCAATAACAGGTGAAAAATTATATCCTGCTGTTAAACCGATCTGGAAGAGAAGAATTTTTCTAAGGGCTGCGGCCGCACTCATAATAACTGGGTTTTCTATCCTATTCTACTTGAATAATACTGGAATAATTAGTCCGAACCATAACAAACCTGAATCTAACTTCGAAAACACCACCAAATTTGTTAAGCAAATCAAATTAAATGATGGAAGTACAATCTCCTTAAAGCAAGGAGCTAAATTGCTCGTGCTGTCTGATTTTACAAAAGATACCATAAGACGTGTACAATTGATCGGAGAAGCTTTCTTTGAAATTTCAAAGAATCCTAAAAAAGCATTTGTCGTGGAAAATTCGGGTGCTTTTGATGTGAGAGTACTTGGAACAGCTTTCAACCTGATCAACACCCCTCACAAAAATCTACTAGTTCTAAACCATGGAAAAGTACAGGTAAAAAATGGTCTAAAACAAGTAATTATTCTACCGGGTCAAAAAGCTGCGTTTGATAAAACAAAACAATCTTTTGAGGTCTCTCCTACTGACACTGTTGAATCTTCCAACTGGATAAATAATCTACTTGCCTTTGACCGGGAGCCTATACAGAAAATATTTTCGGATTTAAACAGTCTTTATCCTGAGCAGCGTCTACGACTCAATGAGAAATTTGAAGCGGAAATTTTCACGGGCTACCTACCTTCCAATGACCTGGATAAATCACTTGAGATCTTAAATCGAGCTTTTAATACGACAATTATTTATAAACATCAGTAATATGAAAAAAACCAATTACTATTTTAAAATTATGGGAACAGGGATCCTTCTTCAAGCACTTGCCTTACAGGTAATGGCGTCCCACGCGATGCAAGAGGAAGGGATTGGGTCTGTGATCACCAGAGTGGAAAAGAAACTCAACATCAAATTTGGGTATGATGCTTCTATTTCCAATCAACAGGTACGCGAAAATTCAGATTTAAGCAAAGTAAACAAAAGCAACATCGCGACTTTCATCCAGACGATTTCTAACGGGGAGTTATCGGTCAACAAAATTGACGACAAGATGTATGTGATCACGAAGAATGGTGCTTTGAAAGGTGTACAAAACAATCTAATCACAGCTAGTACACAGCAAAGTGATACAAAAGGTAAGGTCATCGACCAGGAAACTGGTTTACCACTAACCGGAGTAACGATCCGCATTTTAGGAACAACACATGCAACTAGTACCGATAATACAGGTGCTTTTAGTTTAAAAGTAACTGATCCTAATGCTGTTGTTCAGATTTCTTATATTGGATACGGTACTGTAGAAATACCATTATCACAGATTTCATTGATCAGATTGCAAAAAACGTCTTCAGAATTACAGGAAGTGGTAGTTACAGCACTCGGAATCAAAAGGGATAAAAAATCATTGGGTTATGCAACCCAAAATATTGGTGGGGAAGAATTATCAAAAGTAAAAGGGGTTGATATCGGAACGACATTAACCGGTAGAATTTCAGGTGTCCGTGTATTAAACAGTACTGAATTTAATACTACTCCTGCTATTCAAGTACGCGGTTTAAATCCGATTCTTGTTATCGATGGTGTACTTTATGAAAATATGACCTTGCGCGATATCCCGACAGATAATATCGCTGATATGAATGTTCTTAAAGGTGCTGCAGCAGCCGCTCTTTATGGAGAAAGGGGTTCTGGAGGAGCGATCATGATCACGACTAAAAAGGGACTGAAAGAAAAAGGGGCTGAAATAAACGTCAATAGCAATAACATGTTCTTCTCTGGTTTTCTTAAACTACCCGAGGTGCAACATTCCTACTCGTCTGGAGAGGGAGGGAAATTCAACAATAACGATTATGTCTGGGGAGATAAAATGGATATTGGCAAAATCTATTCACAATGGAATCCGATGACCAAACAAATGGAGGATCAGCCCCTCACCTCTCGTGGGAAAGATAATTTCAGAAACTTTCTAGTTCCGTCCTTTATTTCGAATAACTCACTGAGCTTTACAAATCAGGGTGAAAACGGAAGTGTCCGTACATCCATAAGTCACATATACAACAAAGGGCAATACCCAAATCAACAGTTGAACTTAACCAATATTTCGGTAACGGGAACAACCAAATTAAGCAATAAAGTCGATCTAGAAACAAATCTTGGCTACAACCGCAATTCGTCCAGCAGCAATTTTGGATCGGGTTACAATAATCAAGGTTACATCTATAATATCTTAGTTTGGACTGGAGCAGAATATGATTTACGAGATTATCAAGATTATTGGCTGGTAAAAGACCAATCTCAAAATTGGATGTACAAAGGCTGGTATGACAATCCTTATTTGACTGCTTATGAAAAAACAACACCGGAGCTGATCAACAAAATTAACGCAGCAGTTACCTTAAATTATAAAGTTAATGACTGGGGTAAAGTGATTGTGCGTTCGGGCTATGATTATTATGGTAAAGAAAGAACGCAACAAAACCCGATGGGTATTTACGGTACCCGTGGAGGATTTGAAGGTTTTGGTGGATTTCATAATAAAGGAAAATTCCAGAATGCACAGTATAATGGATTCAGTTCTAATTCAGATATCATCTTTACCGCAAAGAAAACTTGGGGTGACTTTGGATTTGACGGAATGGCGGGTGGATCGGTTTATTACAAATTAGATAAGACGAGTAATTCATCTACCGTTAATGGCCTATCGATACCAGGTTATTATTCTTTACGGAATTCCATTGACCCGATCAGTACCGTTCAGAGTCGTTCGGAATTAATGACCAATGCGCTATATGGACGATTAGCTCTTTCTTGGAGAAATGCTCTTTTTATAGAAGCTACTGGCCGTAATGACTGGTCATCGACTTTACCGGAAGAAAACCGCTCCTATTTCTACCCTTCACTTTCCGCAAGTGCATCACTAACTGATCTCATTGATTTTAAACTATCGTGGTTAGATCAATTTAAAGTAAGGGGCGCATGGGTAGTTACCAAAAAAACACCTAATCCTTATGATGTAAGACAAGCATTTTCAATCAGTAATAACGTATGGGATGGCTATCCAACAGCTTCTTATCCAAATTCAATAAAGGATTACGCCATATCACCTACTCAAAATGATTCATATGAGTTTGGTTTCGATTTTGCCGTTTTAAAAAATAGAGTTTTTGGTAACTACACCCGTTACTACCGTCTCGAGCATAACAAGATGCTTAATGCTTCTATCTCTAACATGACCGGATTTGAACGTCGCCTGATCAATACAAAAGAAGAGATCATGACGAAAGGGCATGAAATCACCGTAGGTGGAACACCAATAAAAAACACCGATTTTCAATGGGATATTATTGGAAACCTATCTCAAAACATGAATTACTTCCATAAGCTGGATCCACAATATTCTGCTGATGCGCTGTATGTAAAAAAAGGGTTAAGAACGGATTACATTGTCTCTTCAGACTGGGAAAGGTCACCGAATGGGGAAATTGTACATAATAGTTCGGGAATGCCAATATCTGGAAAATATGCCGGTCAACTGATTGGCTATACAGCGCCAAAATGGTTCTGGGGTTTATCAAATCAATTTCGCTATAAGGACTTCCAACTATCTTTGAGCATCGATGGACGCGTTAAAGGGATGTCCTATTCCGGCACAAATGCCCGTCTATGGCAAACTGGTGCTCACCCCGACTCGGATAACGAATATCGTTATGAAGAAGTGGTCAATGGCAATAAAACATATATTGCTCCAGGTGTAAAAATCGTATCGGGAGGTGTGACCTATGATAAGTATGGTCAAGCTGTGGAAGATACACGGGTGTTTGCACCGAATGACAAGGTAGTATCGTACGAATCATACTGGAAATCTGCATATTCTGGCCGTCGCAATTATTGGGATGAAACTTTTATCAAATTGCGCGAACTTTCTTTAAGTTATGCTGTACCAACAACATTTGCAAACAAAATGAAAGCTAAAAAAGCGAGTATAGGTATCACAGGGCAAAATTTATTTCTGTGGACTAAAGAATATAAATATGCTGATCCGGATGTAGGATCAGAAGATTTAAGCTCTCCTTCTTTACGCTATATCGGATTTAATATTAACCTGACTTTTTAATGCAGACCAATTATACCATCATGAAAATAAAAAGTACATGGATAACAATGGCTACTTTAGCTCTTGTTAGTCTTTCAAGCTGTTCTAAATTTGACGAAATAAATACCAATCCTGAAACACCTGAAAAAGTAAAATCGTCGATGCTGGCGACGCGGATTATTCTGAACATCAGTAATCAGTCCAGTCAAAAAAGTTTTATGCAACCGTATCTTTTAACAAAACAGATTGTTTGGACTGAACTTGTTGAAGGCTATCAATATAATGGATTGGGAACCATGGATATGAGCTTAACGTCTATCAATGACGCTCACTTTATGGGTAAATTTGCAACCAGTGAAGCGCTTAAAAGCTCTTATGACGGCTTAATGCATTTTTCGCGTGCCATCAAATTCTATGATCTGACGATGAGTCTTGGAGATATTCCTTACACCGAAGCTCTTCAAGGTGAGTCGGATAAAGTGTATTTTCCAAAATACGATAGTCAAAAAGATGTATTCTTAGGTATCCTGAAAGAACTGGATCAAGCAGATCAATTATTTGCTGCCGGAACAAAATTTGAAGGAGATCCTTTATATGCCGGTGATGTGGCTAAATGGCGTAAACTTATTAACAGCTTCCAGTTGAACGTACTGATCCAGTTAAGTAAGAAAGCTGATGATACTGATCTAAAAATTAAAGAACGATTTGCAAGTGTATTGGTCGGAAAACCTATTTTCACTTCAAATTCAGATAACTTTCAATTGATTCGATCGGATAAAAGTGGTCAGGTATATCCTTTTTATAAGGTAGGAAATAACTTTGTCATTTATCCGATGGTATCGGATGAAATCATCAGCCCATTGAAAGCATTAAAAGATAGAAGATTATTTTTCTATGCAAATCCTGCAGCAGCCCAACTTGAAAAGGGTTTACAGCCAAATAACTTTGATGCCTATACAGGAGTTGATCCTTCTTTGCCTTTTGAAAACCTGAGCGGAATTGCAAAATCTAAAGATTTTTCAAAACTCAATGATCGCTATACAGAGCTGGTAACAGGAGAACCAACGCAACAGTATAGTTATGCACATCTCTGCTTCGTAATTGCAGAAGCAGCCTCTCGAGGCTGGGTTAAAGAATCGGCTGTTGATTGGTATAAAAAAGGAATTGAGGCCTCCATGAGTTTCATTGCTAGCAATACACCGGCTACAAGTCAATATACACACGATATGCCTATGGATGCCACTTACATAGCAAATGCAACAGCGCAGTATGCGGCAACATTTCCTGCAAATCAAGAAAAACAAATCGAGGCAATTATTAATCAAAAGTATTTAGCCAGTTTCTTACAGGCACGCATAACGCCGTACTACGATTACAGACGTACAGGTTATCCAAAATGGAAAATCAATCCTGCCTCTAGTTTAAATGCAGACGCTCCGACTAAAATTCCGGTACGCTGGCGTTATCCAAGTGTAGAGTTTCAAAATAACAGTGCAAATCTGGACGAAGCATTGAAAAGACAATTTAATGGTGTTGATGACATCAATAACCTAATATGGATCTTGAAATAAACGTTAGCAAATGATGAAACTGTGGGAGAAAAAAATCTTCCACAGTTTTTTTTGAAACCTAATCGTTACATAACATACTTACAAATTCTTTTTACTTTTAAACCTAATTAAGACAATAAAACACGAAATGGACAATAGAAGAGATTTTTTAAAGAAAGCCTCCCTTTTAGCTGGAGCGATGGGTTTAGAATGGGGATTGCCCGACGCCATACAGAAAGCGATGGCAATCGAACCTCTTGCCGGATCTAGTTTTTTAGATGCGGAGCACATTGTCATGCTTATGCAGGAAAATCGTTCATTTGACCATAGTTTTGGTACGCTGTCTGGTGTACGTGGTTATGGAGACCCTAGAGCGATACAATTACCGAATGGAAATCCAGTATGGTTACAATCTGGAAAAGATGGAAAAACGTTCTCTCCTTTCCGGTTGGATATTAAAAGATCTAAGGCGGCCTGGACGAGCTATCTACCACACTCCTGGGAAAATCAATCTGCTGCACGCAACCAGGGAAAACACGATAATTGGATCGACGCAAAACGCTCTGACTATAAAGATTTTAGAGATATACCTTTAACAATGGGTTATTATACACGGGAAGATAATCCATTTTACTATGCATTTGCTGATGCTTTCACGATCTGCGATCAAAACTTCTGTTCTTCAATAACCGGTACGACAACAAACCGACACTTTTTTTGGACAGGTACCTGTGTACCGGGTAAAGGAGAAAAACCATTAGTACGCAATTCGGATATTTATTTTAACCGCTGGGCGAGCTGGAAAACATTTCCAGAGAAACTTGAAGCGGCGGCTGTATCTTGGAAGGTGTACCAAAATGAAGTAAGCATACAATCTGGCCTACAAGACGATGGGTTATTGGGCAATTACACGGATAATAATCTGGAGTGGTTTTCACAATATCATATAGAATTTAAGGAAAGTCATTTAGCATTTCTAAAGAAACGCGTAGCAGAGCTTCCTGCTGAAATCGCTGGTATAGAGAAGCTGCTTCAGGACGGTCAAGCAACAAGTGTACAAAAAGAACAGAATAAACTGAAGCAAAAGAAAGAACAGCTGCTAAGTTTTGAGAAAAAGCTTGAGTCATTAACACCGGAAGCCTTCAACAAGCTATCACCATCAGAACAAGCCCTTTTCCGTCGTGCCTTCCAAACAAATGAAAACGACCCGAATTATCGCGAAGCCATTACCGTAAATGAACAAGGTACAGACATTCGGGTTCCTAAAGGTGACGTATTACATCAATTTAGACAAGATGTAAAATCGGGAAACCTACCGACTGTCTCTTGGTTGGTCGCCCCAGAATATTTTTCAGATCATCCTAGTGCCCCCATGTATGGTGCATGGTTTACTTCAGAAATTTTAAACATATTAACTGAAAATCCTGATGTCTGGCGTAAAACAATTTTCATCTTAAATTATGATGAAAATGATGGTTATTTTGACCACGTTCCTCCTTTTGTAGCACCGAATCCTGCCGATCCTACTTCTGGAAAAGTATCGCCTGGATTGGATATTTCTGGCGAGTATGTCAGTCTGCAACAGGAATTGGACGCAGGTGTTGATAAGGAAAATGCCACCGAAGGACCTGTCGGACTAGGGTACCGTGTTCCTTTAGTTATAGCTTCCCCTTGGTCTAAAGGTGGGTGGGTCAATTCCGAAGTTTTTGATATTACGTCTACTATTCAATTTATTGAGCAATTCGTAAATAAAAAATATGGTAAAAATATCCATGAAGATAATATTAGTTCATGGAGAAGAGCAATTACTGGAGATCTGACATCTGTCTTTCGCACTGCTGTTTCAGGCAATGCTAAAAAACTTCCTTTCTTGGATCGTAATGCGCAAATTCGTGCTATTGATGAAGCTAAAAAATTACCACTGCCTAATAACTATCATCAATGGTCTGAAGTAGATATTGCGCAATTGAAACTTCATAAAAAAAACAATTCGTTATTAGCGAAGCAAGAAAAAGGACAACGGCCATCTAATGCACTCGCTTACGAACTATATGTGCATGAAAAAATTGATAAAAAAGAGAACAAAATTAATTTAAAACTAGAAGCAGGGAATTCCATTTTTGGAAAAATGGCGCTAAGCAGTCCATACAATGTATACGCAGGCTCAACTTATAAAGGTGGCGTGAAGTTTTGGCCTTTTGCTGTTCTTGCGGGAGAATCTCTAGATTTCAGCTGGAATTTATCGAACTTTAAAGACCATACCTATACTTTAACAGCCTATGGGCCGAATGGATTTATGCGCGGATTTAAAGGTAAAGATGAAGCGCTACAGGTACAGTCTTCTTATGAATTGGATAAAGCAAAGCAGGCAACAGGTAACCTATTGATCACTTTAATAAATGAAGGAAAAGAAGCCTTATTTATTGAAGCAAAAGATAATGCATATAGCAACTGGCATAAAAAAGTATCATTACCTGCAGGAAGATCGATCACTTGGAAAATTGACACACACCAACAATCTGGCTGGTATGATCTCAGTTTACATGTAGTCAATACAGCTTTCGAACGCCATTTTGCAGGCCGTGTGGAAACTGGAAAACATTCAAAAACAGATCCGCAATTAAGTTAATTCATTACTATAATCCAATAATAGTCGGTCCTGTAATCTGAACGTCTATTATTGGATTATTTATCTTTGGCCTTTCTCAAAAAGTGATTTTATCAAAGGTTTCTAAGTGATTCAAATGCTACTCCAGATGTTTAGCAACTATATTTTCAAGATCTTCTAAATCAAATGGCTTAGCAAGATAATCATCTGCACCTGCATCTGCTGCAAGAGACGCGATATCACTATTTGCTGTAACGTAAATAACGGGTATATGTTGAAATAAAGGATGTTGTTTCAATAGTTTTGTTGCTTCTTTCCCTCCAATATCCGGAATCCAATTGTCCATCAAAATCAAATCGGGTGTCAGTTCAGCAACCTTCTCAATAATATCGTGAGAGGTCTCAGATATGGCAATTTGATATCCCGCATCTTCTAAAATAATGGTCACAATTTCTAAAATGGAAACATCATCTTCAAATATTAAAATCTTCTTTCTATTATCCATGGCTCTATCTTTAAACTGTTCGTGCTAATTTTTTTGTAGTATGTTCATTTTCATCAAGGGTGATACTGAGGTTTTTCACATTTATGGAAGCTCGGGTAATTTTAGTGTACTACTCTTAAAGGAAGTGTAAAATAAAATGTGGTACCTTCACCTGCTTTACTCGTCATACCATATTGTCCCTCATGTTGACGGATAATTTCTGCACAGATATACAAACCCAATCCCAATCCCTGAAAGCGTACCGAAGTCTCCTCTACCCTATAAAATTTATCAAATATTGGCGCTTGATTTTGAGGCGGAACACCAATACCAAAATCTTGCACACTGACTTTCACTTCCTTATCATCCTTTTCCGTATGAATTATAATATGGTCAGAATCTGGTCCATACTTAATTGCATTGCTCATAAAATTGATCAAAACTTGTTCTATACGCATCTCGTCTCCAAAAATCGGTATTTCCAATTTTTCACCTGTGCGTTCAATATTTAATATTCTCTTTTCCTGAGTCTGATGCATCGTATCGACCACTGTATCAATCACAGCATCTAAATCAAAAAATTGGTGATCGACGTATAATTTACCATTATCAATTTTTGAAATATCGAGCAGGTCTGCAACCAAAGTACTTAGTTTATTTAATTGTCCTTCAACCCGGTTCATATATTTATATGCTTTTGAATGTGGCTCGTCTTTTAAAGAACGATTCAGAAGTTGCACATAACCACGCATGCTTGTAAGTGGTGTTTTTAACTCATGCGACGCAATACTTAAAAATTCATCTTTCTTTTGTGAAAGCTGTTTTTGATCATCAATATCTGTAAAAGTACCAACCCAATGGGTAATGAATTGATCCTCTTCAATAGGTACAATTCTTAAAAGATGATAACGGTAAAGTTGTGCATCTAGAGGTTTTATTCGAACCTCCATTTCCAGAGCAGTTCCTTTTTGAATGTGTGATCTTAAAGTTACCAGAATAGCTGGATCGTTTGGATGACATTCTGGAAAATCATTTTGCGTCCTAGAAAAAGTAAACCAGTTACGATTAACAAAATCAATCCTCCCATCCGGTGTTACAGTAAATGCGATCTGTGGAAGAGCTTCTAATATCAAACGTAAATGATTGGCTTTGGCGGCTAACGAATATTGGGCTTTTTTACGGCGTTCAATTTCGGCCTTTAAATCTTCTTGCACGGCATTAAGAACCAGAGTCTGTTCATATAGTCGATAAAAATTTTTTACTTTGAGCAGTAATATATCCATATCAACTGGTTTGGTCACATAGTCAATACCGCCAGATTTATATCCCTGTTCTATAAATCTCTTGTCACGATTAGCTGCTGATAAAAATATAATCGGAATATCTTTGGTTTTGCTATACTTTGCCAAGTGATCAGCCACTTCAAATCCATCCATATCGGGCATCTTTACATCAAGAATGATAAGCGCATATCGATTCTTAAACGTCTTTCTCAATGCTTCGTCTCCTGAAAAAGCGGTATCTACACTAAAACCTCTAGACTCTAACAGTTGTTGCAAGGAATAGATATTCTCTGGTTTATCATCAACAATTAAAATCATAATTTAGTTCTTCTACTATTTGACTGTTTTTTATTTTGGGTATTTAATAAACTGTTTGTGTGCCGTAAGTTTATAATAAGCCTCCACGATAGTAAAATCAAAAATCAATCCAAATAGTTGCCATCTACTAGGTTAGCGAAAAAGATATAAATCACATTTTAAATCTTCACGAAATACTTATTTTTATACAACAGGTATAAAATCAGAAATACGATATAAAAATTTCCGGCAGTTAATATGATTGGAGCAAGTTCCGCCCACTGGTTCTCTAAACCAAATGTCAAAGAATGAACTACTGATCTGAAGTTAACAAATTCACCAATAAAATAAGCTACAATAGAATTCATGCCATATATTTTTAACCATCTAAAGGGCTTAACCACCTTTTTAACATCAATGACATAGTAAAATATAGCCATCAGCATAAAGCAGATTCCACCTGAAAACAAGGTCATACTACTGGTCCAGATACGTTTAATAATAGGCATTTGAAAATGCAATAATACTCCTGCCAATAAACATATAAAACCGATAGCGATCAAATCACGAAAAACTCTATTGGGATTAATACGTGCATTTTCTTTAATGATTTTACCTGCAAAACAGCCCATCATCACGGTAACTGTAAAGGTCAAACTGCTCCATATCCAAGAGTAATCATAGGTGTCTGAAAAATCCCAAATGCCCTGATCCCAGTACACTCCATCCATCCAGGAACCTAATATTTTTTTATCCACACGAATTGCAAAATTTTCTTGCGGGCTATAATTGCCGTCCAGTACAAATGGGATAGCATATATAACCAATAAACAGACACTCAAAGTAATTACTTTTCGTATCGGCAAATTAAAGTAAGCTAATGAAGTGAATAAATATCCCACAGCTATGGCCTGCAATGTATTGGAATAAAGTTTGAAATAATGCCAATCAAAACTCAGTAGATTTCCCTGTATAATCATCCCTAGGAGCCAAAGAATAGCAAAACGTCTAAAAATATGCCTATATATCGGTCCAACAGGTTGCCCGATCTTACTGTCAAGAGAAAAAGGAACAGTAACACCGGTCATAAATAAAAACAAAGGCATAATCAAATCCCATAATCGGAAACCTTCCCAAACTTCATGATCAAATTGATACAAAAAGGCATGGTAATAAGAATTGTCCCATACCTGACCGATCGCTACTAGCACAGGTTGTAAAGCAACCAATAAAAATAAGTCAAATCCCCGTAGAATATCCAGTGACTCCAGTCGCTGTGATTTTTGGTCTTGCATAATTAAGTTTAGTTTAGGAGTGTTGTTTTCTAAGCGAATATATACAATGAAGACGAATAAACAACTGTTGCTATAGCCATTTTACCTGGTAAATCAAGATATAAAAAAATGAACTGTAATTTTTATTTACTACATTTACACTAATAATATTAGCAAAAACAATATGAAACGTTCCGGGACAGCCGATTTACCGCTTCACTATGGAAAAGTACCTGCTTGGCTTTATGAACGTATGTCGGCTTTGGGACTTTCTATAGTAGAGGCAATTTTAACGGAATATGGTAAAGATGAAGTACTTCGTCGTTTGTCCGATCCATTTTGGTTTCAAAGTTTTGGCGCTGTACTCGGTATGGACTGGCATTCTTCCGGTATCACCACATCGGTAATGGGTGCTTTAAAACGAGCCATCAATCCAAATTCCACATCTTTAGGTCTATACATTTGTGGCGGAAAAGGTAAGTTATCCAAAGAAACCCCAATGGAGCTATTGCGGGTAGCCGATCATGCTGGTCTAGCAGGACAGGAATTAGTGCGTGCGAGCAAATTGACTGCAAAAGTGGACAACACCGCAATACAAGATGGATACCAATTGTACCTGCACAATTTCATTGTGTCCGATAAAGGAAATTGGACAGTTGTCCAACAGGGAATGCATGATCATGATGGGACTGCTAGGCGTTACCACTGGCATTCGGAACAATTAAAATCTTTCATCGATGAACCGCATACCGGTATTAACGGTATATCACAGGGGCGAATATTAAACCTAACAGCTTCGGGCGCTTCTTCCAATAGACAGGGAATTCTCGCCATTGCAAAAACAGATCCTGCAAAAACAATACAAGAATTTGCACATTTGATCATGCCTAAAAGACACGATATTCAATCTTCTGATGTTGATCTTAAAAGGCTTGGCGCCTTATTATATGTAACTCGTGAACTACAGACCGACAATTTTGAAGAACTGTTGCTTTTAAAAGGTGTAGGCCCCCGCACCATGCAGTCCCTAGCTTTGGTCAGTGAGGTTATACACGGTGGTCCGGCCCGTTTTCAAGATCCGGCCCGTTTTTCATTTGCACATGGTGGTAAAGATGGCCACCCTTTTCCCGTGCCAATAACAATATATGACAATAGCATTACTGTTTTAAGAAAAGGAATAGAAAAATCAAAATTGGGACAGTCTGATAAATTACGTACGATCAATAAACTGCATCAGATTGTTCTTCAGGCTGAGGCGAATTTCAACCCTCAGTTTGATATTCAAGAAATCATTGAGCAGGAACGACGAGATTCCTGGAAATATGAAGGTAGAACTGTCATGGGAAAAGCCCAGAAACCCGACCCAAATAAACCAGGCATTCAACTATCTCTTTTTTAAACTGATACTGCACTTAATTTCCAACAAGCTTCATCCATTCTCGCTAAAAACGAATCAGATTTCCTATCAATAAAGATGGAAATAAAAAGCTCCGAAATGGGGTTTCGGAGCTAACTAAACATAAATTGACCAAAGTAATAACAACTAATTACGTGTCATTTTCTACTTCTGCTCCTTCACATCATTTTATATCATTTTACCACCGTGTTCAAGGTAAATTTCAATACGATCATGTCATGATATTCGGTCTAAAACAAATATCGCATGTATAATCGTTTGCGACTTACCACAATTACTGAAATAGGTATACAAATTACTGTTTAACATGCTTCATAAAGTGTGACATCGACTACAATCTATTAATAGTCGATGTCCTTTTCCATATTGATTCCTTTACCAATGAAATAAATAAGCGGTTTGTACTTATATTAATTATGCATAAATAGATTTGCTATCAGGATTTATCACTAAATTTAAACTATGCGACCAGATATAAGTATTAAACGTATCTATGAAGAAACCGATAGTCATGACGGTTATCGAGTTTTGGTGGATAGACTATGGCCAAGAGGTCTTACTAAAGAAAAAGCTCTTATTGACGAATGGGCTACTGAGATTGCACCTTCTACAACAACCCGGCTCGCCTATGCTCATGTTCCGGAACGATGGGAAATCTTTAAAATCCAGTACAAAAACGAACTCCTAAACAATGAACAGTTAATTTCTTATCTGGATAAATGGGAAGAGCATCCCATCATAACATTACTTTATGCTGCTAAGGATAAAGAGCACACGCATGTGCTTGTATTGCAGGAATATCTGATATTTTGCTACAATTCCCGAAAGTAATTTTAATAATAAACTCATCATACACCTAAAACCTACACCCAATGAATAACAAAAGCATCGATTTTGGAACACTTGCCATACATCAATTGCATACTGATGGTCACCATTCTCATTTAGCACCCATATATGCCAGTTCCACTTTTACTTTTGACAGTGCCGAACAGGGTATGCGAAGATTCTCCGGTGAAGATTCTGGTTATATTTACTCCCGGTTTGGAAACCCAACTACTGATGCCACAGCTCAAGCTATAGCCGATCTTGAAACCTGGAAGATCTTAAATGAAGACGGAACGTCAATGCGCGCTAGGGCGCTGTTAACCTCAAGTGGACAGGCGGCGATGGCTACCTTATTTATTTCTTGCTTAAATGCCGGAGATGCACTATTGGCTACGCCTTCTCTTTATGGTGGCACTCATGAATTTATCACAAAAATGCTCCCTAAATTTGGGATCAAAACCTATTTTTCGGATATGACAGATGTTACTGAACTGGAAGCACTTTTGAAAGCAAATCCCGAAATTAAGCTTGTTCATTTTGAGTCCCCCGCTAATCCAACGATGCAATGCATCAATATTGAACGTGTTGTTCAGATTTCAAAAAAATATCAGAAGCTAGTTTCTGTAGACAACACTTTTGCAACACCTTATTTACAACAGCCGTTTAAATATCAGGTGGATTTTATTTTTCATTCCACTACAAAGTTTTTAAATGGACACGGTAGTGCAATCGGTGGTGTCCTGATTGGCCGTGATCTAAATGCTATGCAGACTTACGTGCACCAGACACATAAATTACTGGGTGTAAACAGTAATCCATTTGATGCATTTTTAGTTTTGCAGGGAATAAAAACGTTACCATTAAGAATGGAACAGCATTGCCGAAATGCCATGGATGTAGCCTATTTTCTGAATAATCATCCGGAGATTGCTAACGTACATTATAACGGTCTACCGAGCCACCCAGATTTTGAAATTAGCAAGAAGCAGATGCGACATGCGGGATCTGTCATGAGTATTGAGCTAAAAGGTGGATATGAAAAATCAATTGATTTTGTCAATAAGCTACAGATATGTACACGAGCTGTTTCAATCGGCACTGTAGATACTTTGGTCTCGCATCCGGCCTCAATGTCGCACGCTGGTATTCCTCGGGAAATCAGACTGAAAACCGGTATCACGGATGGTCTTATCCGCATCAGTGTTGGTCTGGAGTCCATCGAAGATTTAATTGCAGACCTCGAACAAGCTTTGCAATAAACTGAGCAGATCAGAATTTACATCAGAACCTTTTTATTAGATTTTTATTTTTAGTCCTATGAGATATTTCACACTGTCTTTGTTTTTAGTATTTACATACTGTAATCTGTTTGCGCAACAAAGCGACCCATGGTATGCATTTTACAATCAAGACAGTACTCTTATTGGTTTTAAAGATGGACTTAGCCATGTGAAAATCAAACCTAAATTTGAAGGTGTCACAAGAGCAAATCGTTTTGATGATATCTTAGCTGCTACTGAAAAAAATAATGGTCAATGGAATTCATTCTATCTAACAAAATCAGGCCGTAAAATTGGTCACGATAGCCTACATATCATCGACAATGGCGCCGATTGTGAAAGTGAGGGATTTATCCGATTTAGAGATCCACAAACTTATTTAACAGGTCTTTTCAACCGGAATGGCGATATCGTCATTCCCGCCATGTACAGTGGCTTGACCCGCGTTCATAATGGTCTTCTGGTTGCTTTAAAAGGAGCTACAAAAAAACGCGTCGGAATAGACAGCTTAATAACTTGGGTTGGTGGTGAAGAAATACTTTTAGATACAAGTAATAACGTTATAATTGCAGATTTTAAATACCAACCAACTCTAAATTTTTTCTCTCTTCAAAAAACAAAAGAGCTTTTAGATGATCCCGCTCGAATTTCTTTTGTCGGAAATGACGGTTTACATTATTCCTTTATTAATTTTCAGAAAGAATTTGAAAATTGGTTAAAGACAGACTTACTGGTTGATTTAACAAAGTCAAAACTATTAACGGCAACTTATCCAAAAGTTACTTGGGAAACGTCCATTGCTTGGGAAACATCGGATAAAATCGTGTTTATCGAACATAATTTTGATCTTATTAAAAATAAACTGATGGAAATTACAAACTCAGATACGGATTATTTCATTTCGGCAGATGGCTTAAATCCCTTTATGTTCGATACCCCAGAATTTCAGAAATATTTTAATAATTGTGGTGAATCAAAAGATTGGCAATATCCGACCATGTCTATCATTATTTCCCATAAGAACAAAAAGGATATGGTTCAGGATCATCTTGAATTCTTAAGAACAGATGAAGGGTATCAACTTTTATGTGTCACCATCAGAAAAGGTCAGTTAAAATAGCTTACATATGCAGACCTATATTACGATTTATCTTGAGGTGGAAAGAAAAATGACCTCGGACTAATTTTAAAATAAATCCAGACTGCTTTTGCCATTTTAATCAATTCTCCAAAGGATAAATTACGGGATCGAAATGCGAGCGTCAACGATAATGAAAAACTAACAGCAAAATTAAAAAAACCAATAAGCCCTATACCTAAAATACCCCAGATCCACATATCAGTAGTCAGCGACATGTTATTCCCAAATAATCCTAAAGCTAAATTTCCGCTCGCAAAAGTAATATGCCTAATATCTAAATTAAGACCTAAAAACATACCGACTGAAGCTGTTGTTCCCATAAAAACCCCGAACCAGATATTAGAAACGATCCCTGCCCATTTCTTTTCATAAAAACGGGCAACTTTTGCAGTTTTCTCCTTACCGAATACTTTCTTTAACACCGGTTGTTCCTCGATTCGATAATACACTGAATTGTGTTTATCACGGTTAGAGATACTACCGGCAATAATTCCTGACAAAAACAAAAAAACACCTGCTATACAAGCATGCAAGATCATAGGAGTTTCGGTCGGATTAAGATCATTGACCAAGGTCATCCATTTCCCTGCTGCCGCATTATAATGGAAAAGTTCCTGTATACCCCATATTAAAACAAGACTTACGGGAAAAGCCATTATCACATTGCCTACAAATGCAATGAATTGTGAACGGAACAATCTTGCAAAAAATACCGCAAAATTCCAGTATCTATGTCTGGTCTCATCTTGTCCTGATGCCCCATTCTCAATTGCAGCAACTAAAGCAGAAGCAGTCATTGCGGGTTGCTTTGTCGCCAAGGTTGCTCCAAATAGATAAATAGCTGTAAATCCGATCGCATAATTTATACTATAAAGTAAAGCATGTCCAAATTCGCTTGTCTCTACTTTACCTAAAAACAATTTCAGGATACACATAACGCCTACAATGATGCCGCCACCACAGGCCGAGCGAAACATGTTCCAATATTCTTTCTTGCTGGAGGTAATATAATGCTCTCCGGTCTGTGCGGTATGGTGCGTGATTTCGTAAGCCAATAATTGTGTACTCTGTCCAACAAGTTTGCGAATATTACTCTTACGGCAGTTGTAACCGATCAACGTCTGAGCAAAAGCAATACTTTTATCAACCTTTTCCTGCTCTTTATCAATAACCAAAAAAGAAATGATGGCTTTAATTCTTTCCAATTGTTGCCGAATCCTTAATAAAGATTGATTGACCTTAATTGAGATGCCAAAACGATGAGAGTTTGCAAAGGCGGTATCAATATAATTTTCACATTGCTTATGCAAAACCAGGATTTGTTTATAAGCAAGATCATCGGAGGTCATAAAATGCAAGTTACCCGCTAAAAAACGATCGTTAAGTTCGCTAAACTCACGCATGATGGCAATAAATGGACTATCAAAATTTTGAAATTCAGGAACCATCTTGTTGACATCTGTTTCCATTGCCCTACCTGTAATACGTTGAACCAATACTTCAAGACCATAGAGAATCTCCTTGATTTCGAAGTTGACATCGCTCTCGTATAATGAATTGAAATCACATATCAGATAGAGTTGTTGCAACTGATCATTGGGAATGACGGCAACCCAATCTGCATCTTGCGAATGATAGAAAAGCTGATTTAACACATATTGCAATGTTGATTTAGGAGGTTGTGAAGGAAGATATTTCTCCGTTATTCTCTTTTTGATCTCATACCTAAAATCGGCATAACTGATAATTCCGGTATCTGAAATTAATTGATCAAAATCTTTATGATCAATAACTCGACGCACATAAGAAGAAAAACTGAACCTGACATCAGGTGAAGCTTCTAAATAAGTCAATAATGGCGCAATATCGACCTGGTAATATAACGATCGTCGCTTTGGTCTAAAGATATCTATTAATGCAGCCAAAAAGTCCACCTCGATGTAGGTTGGATCACTAAGTTGAGCCTCGAATCTCTCAAAAAGTTGTTTTATCTCTTGACTGGCATTTACTTTTTCTCTCATGTAGAACAGCTTGAAATTGCGTAATAATAAAATTAGAGTATGATGATGCTATTTACATTATAAAATACAGCAGGCATATGGCTGTTAAAAATTTCTCTTGTACTATTGGAAATTTCTAAAATGGTAAAACCTAAAGTCATCGTAATAATTCGTATACTTTTCATTTTTTACATTTCTTCAATGATAATGCCACTTTATCATTGCGTACAGAGAAGTGATATGTTCCTCATCATCATATTAAGAGTTCTCTCAACTGACCTTATTGCTTAAATATACGACACAAATGATCAAATTGTGAGGGAAATAGTTAAAATCTGTTAAAATTCATGATCAATTATATTAATCGGCATACTAAATGCGTTTAGTATGTATTCATAATTTAGGTTAATAATTGGTTAGTTAAAACGCCTGGAGTTCCCCGCTTCAGGCGTTTTTTAGTACACCATGTAACGTTTTCTTTTAGAAATTTAACGCTATCCTTAATTTTTGCTAGATCAAACAATAAAAATCACTTTGTCTAATGAATGATTAAAACGAACCAAAAGCTATAACCATTTAGTCCAATTTGATGAAAAATATTTATATTGCAGCTTAAACAGTATAAATCGAAACATAACCAAAACCGTGTTTCAATAAAGCTATAAATTATGAATCACCTTCATTTGTCACGCATGCGTTTTTACATTCTTTTTTTCTTTGGGCTATTTCTATTTACCGCTTCTGAAACCAAAGCGGCCGAAAAGGATGGTCAGCCTATGTTCTGGACTTGGTTGGATTACAGACCTACAAGCAATTTTGATTCCTTATGCCGTGAAATGCAATATCTAGGTATTGACGGAGTGATGCTCAATGCACCATCACCCGACGATTACAGAGTTGCTATCCCGATAGCACATAAGTATGGGATTAAAGTTGTGGCTTGGTTATGGACCATGAATCTAGAACATGATCGCGAGAAGATATTAAAGGAACATCCGGAATGGTTCAGTGTAAACCGTAACGGAAAAAGCCTGGCAGATACAACAGCATACGTCGGTTATTATAAATTTTTATCTCCAGTCTTACCTGAAGTCAAAGACTATATTAAAAAGAAAATTGAATCATACTGTGCTGTAGAGGGCTTAGATGGTATATCGATCGATTATCACCGCTATGTAGATGTTGTGCTCCCAACTACACTTTGGCCAAAATATAATATTGTTCAAGATCGCGAATATGCGGCCTGGGATTATGGTTATCATCCGGTCGCAGTCCAAAAATTTAAGGATCAATATGGCTATGATCCTAGAACACAAAAAGATCCTTCCAGTGATCTTAAATGGAGACAATTCCGTTGTGATCAGATTACAGATGTGGCTAATATGATCGCAGACGTTGTACATGCTAGTGGAAAAATTATGGCAGCATCGCCATTTCCAACCCCTAAAATGGCATCCCGTATGGTAAGACAAGATTGGGGAAAGTGGAATCTGGATATGGTATTCCCAATGGTATATAGTAATTTCTACACGGAAGATGCTAGTTTCGTCAGAGACTGTACAATTGAAAATGCAAGAGATAAAAATAAAATGACCAGCTTATATTGTGGGCTGATGGCTAGTAATAGCGATGCTATGTTTACAGAGATGGACGAAGCTTTAAATCATGGTGCACAGGGAATCGCAATTTTTACGGTAAACAGCATCCGTGATCCTAAAGTCAAAGAAAAATTTAAAAATTATACTGCACAGGCAAAAGCAAAAAAAGTGGCTAACAATGGAATAATGCCTCTTGTTGGGACGAATAAGGTTGAAAAAGATCCTTTCAAAAAAGAAGGTATTATGAATTTGATCACAGCTAAAATCCAAAAGATGGTATCTGGTTCAGAAACTGCAACCAGCCTTCCTGCGGTAAAATTATCAAGTTTCAAAAAAGTAACTTCCTATGATGTTACAGAACGTTATTTGGTGTCTGATAAAATCAGTAATAAAAAATTCCACGTCACTTTTTATTTTTATGGAGGTATCCTATCAGGCTGGAATGTAGACGCAGTAAAAGAAACCGTGTAAAATTTACTCATCCAAGAAATCGGAACATATTTCAATATCGAAAAGGGTTGATCATCGCGATGATCAACCCTTTTTAATTTAACTCAAGTGGTAACTCTGGTTCTTGAATTCCATAGAAGTATAATATTTATATTTCTCATTATCCAGTGGATAATCCCAACAGCCCATACGATGAAAGATTTCACCACCAAACCCCGTTTTAAATCGGTACAATCCATACATCGGATGTGACTCATCTGCCTGCGGAGCAACTCCAAAAAAATCATATTCAGTACAGCCTTTTTCTTTTGCGATTTGCATAGCACGCCATTGCAATGCATAGGTTGCCATATAATTTCTATTTTCTGTGGCTGATGCTCCGTAAAGATATGTCCCCCTATTTGCTGACACGACTAAAAACATGGCTGCTAACGGTTTGCCCTCGACCTCAGCAACTAATAAATGAACATCTGCCGGTGAAAGGGTATCATTAGCACGAGCAGAAAGTACAATTCTAAAATAGCTGATATCATGTAAAAAGAAATTATTCCGCACTGCAGTCTGTTTATACAGGTCATACCAAATCGCTAAACTATCCATACCAAGAGAGCGAATGTTGACTCCTTTTCGCTTTGCTAAATGGACATTATAACGCGTTTTGGCCTTCATTGCACCTAATAAGCTATCTTCATCTTTTCTCAAATCCATAAAAATGGTATTTGAAGGTAAAATATCGGTATTAGCTTTTCTTAAGTTCCAATTATTGGTATTAAAATTAAAACGGATTTCCTGAATTTTTTTATCCGGAACTCCTAACCAGTTGCCATTGATATCATAACAGTCATCGTCTTTTGCCCAATGTGATTCCCAAGATAAATCATAACGAATCATAATGCAGTTTTTAGGTAAACAAGATCTTAAACTCTCGGACAATTGCTCCAAGAAATAGCCTTGATTTTCAACCGATGGTTCGATCTCTGGTCCATAGGGAACGTAGGCAATACTGTGCTCCTGATCGATAGCCTGAATCAAAATCAATAGATCTCCTATAAAATAGGCACTGTCTTCGGAATCGACATAAAGATCTGCTATTTTAGTTTTAAAATTAAATGCTTTTGAAGTTACACCCTGTAACCTTTTTACTTCAGACCAATAGGCCGTTTGCTGAATGATTGATGTTTGATAAATCTGTTTAATTTCTTTGTCTTCTATTTCGGCAATCATGACGTTTTTTAATATTAAATCAATGGGCATTGAAATTTGAAACTTCCGTTTTCAAATTTCAATGCCCAAAACGACAAACATAACCATAAAGATTAAAGACGGCAAGTCCATTTGTCAGGGACTTGTTAAAATGAAGCATAATTATCAAAGATGCGAGATCTTCTTGCTGACTTCAAATAAGAAAAAGGGTAAAGTAAGACTTAAAAATTATGAGCACTCTTCAAATTGGCTTAAAAATTCAATAACCAACGAAGAGTACTACTGAAATAACCCAGAGTTATTTGAACAATTCCATTAATTCTGCAATATTAACTTTACCGAAGTAAGCCGTTACATCATGCTTTTCCAGTAATTGTGCAAGGTGGACAGCCTCATGTTTTTGTCCGATCAATATATTCTCCAGCTCCTCAATTGGTTTTGATGCAAAAAAATCTCCAAATATCTTCGCCTTTTCAATATACCCTTTATGGACATCTAAATGTATTTCAATAAATCCAGCAGGTATCTTTATTGCTTTCTTAAAATTGTAATTTGGA
>Ga0160467_100474_pt1 | contig 39159 bp, 35 predicted proteins | sample HID1972I_E11MG_FD_108221 | JGI IMG/M metagenome (GOLD analysis project Ga0160467, IMG submission 108221) | Enriched pill bug-associated microbial communities from UW Madison campus, WI, USA - HID1972I_E11 MG | ecosystem: Host-associated > Arthropoda: Insects > Digestive system > Unclassified ... | reverse complement strand
GCTTCCTGGTTGTGAGAAACTCCAATGAGGTCTCCATGGAGAAACTCCCGTTCTTCATCCATGGAAACCTCAATCACAGATCAGGCGGCAGCGAGCAATGTGGGAGTGAAACAGCGGTTACGGCTAAATCGCCTCGGGCTTATGGATATGGAAGCCCTGGGCATAATCCACGCCAATCGAGGCAAGTTTGGAAAGCGTTTCGGCATCTTCGACGTATTCGGCTACGGTCTTGATTCCGAGAACCCGTGCAACGTCGACGAAACAGCGAACGGTGACATCGTTGAGCGGGTCTTGGGTTATGTCCCGAACGAATTGTCCGTCGATTTTCAGATAATCGACTGGGAAGCGCTTCAGATAACCAAATGATGACGCTCCTGCACCAAAGTCATCAAGAGCGACCCGGACACCCCTCCTGCGCACCTGCTCAATGAACGTCGTCGCATCCGCCAGATTCGTAACAGCTGCGGTCTCGGTGATCTCAAAACACAGTCGCCGACAAACCGAATCGCCGGCCTCCTCAAGGATTTCAATGGCGTGCCGGTGAAAAGAACGGTCGCCAATGGAATGGCCAGAAAGATTGATACTAATCGTTTCTGTCTCGGTCGCCTCCGGCAGGAGAGCAATCCATTCGATCGCATTTGTCAGCACCCACTGATCGACGCGCGTCGCCAGATTAAACCGTTCCGCAGAGGGCAGAAAAGCCGAGGGTGCGATCAAGCTTCCGTCTTCATCTTTCATGCGGATCAGGAGTTCAACGTGGCGCCCGGCGTTCTTCCCGCTAATAGGACGGATGTTTTGTGCGAAGAGAACAAACCGGTTATCGTCTAATGCTCGCTCTATCCGCGACGCCCAACGCATCTCGCCGGAACGGGCAGCCATTGCCTGATCTGTATCGACCCAGATATGGACTCGGTTCCGACCACCTTCCTTAGCCGCGTAGCAGGCATTATCAGCAGCCTGGAGAATAGACGCGAGGGTCGGCATAGTCCCATCGATCGGAACAAGTCCGATGCTTGTCCCCACGCGGAAACGCTTATCATCATGGACAAACCTGAAGTCACGCATTCGGTCACACATTGCCTGTGCGATACGGGTCGCGTTCTCTGGGGGGCAGGATTCTAGAATAACCGCGAATTCATCACCACCAAGGCGTGCCAGCGTATCGCCAGAACGGATCGTATCCGCCAGCAATCGGCTCACCTGTTTCAAGAGATCGTCGCCAACGGCATGGCCGCAGGAATCATTGACGATCTTGAATTGATCGAGATCGATATAGAGCAAAACATTCGATGATCCGTCAAACCGCGATTTCTCAAAGAGAGTTTGCAATCGCCTGTCAAACTCGGCCCTGTTGATCAGGCCGGTAAGCGGATCGTGGCTCGCCCGGTAGCGCATCTCTCGCGACAAGCGACGTTGTTCACTGACGTCATGGAAAACGAGAACAGCACCGAGTGTGTCACCTTCAGAATTTCGGATGGGTGCTGCCGAATCCTCAATGCTGAACTCCCGCCCATCGCGGGCCACCAGCATCGTGTTTTCATCAAGTCCAACGATGTCCAGTGTGCGCAGACAAGCGGTGATCGGATCCGGCGCCCGCTGCCGCGTCTCCTCGTTGATGATATTGAATACCACGGTGCTTGGTTGCCCAATGGCATCGCTCGCCAGCCAGCCGGTCATGCGTTCGGCAACCGGGTTCAGCCACTGCACAATACCCAATGCGTCCGTCGTCATGACCGCGTCACCGATCGAGTGAAGCGTCACGCGCATAAGTTCGTGTTGCTCTGAAAGCTCAAGTGCCATCTTGCGTTGCGCTGTTACATCCCAGGCCGCCCCAATCAAACGTGTTGCCCGACCGGTGGCATCTGCGACAATCTTAGCCGAAATCCTGATATAGTGCGTTGAATGATCTGGCCTGATAATCCGATATTCTTCATTCAGCGGGCGGCGCTCTGTAATCGCCAGCTTTACAGCGCCTTCGATTCGTTCGTAATCGTCCTTATGGATATGCCGACGCCACAGGTCCGGTACGCGTTCTCCATCTCGTTCCGGAAGTCCGAACAGCCGATACATCCAAGGATCCCACGTAACAACATTCTTGATCAGGTCGTAGTCCCAAATTCCAATGCCGCCGCTATCAGTAGCGATCGCCATGCGCTCCGCCAGGATCCGCCGCTCCTCCTCATCTTGTTTCTGTCGGTTGATGTCGACATGGGTTCCAATCATCCGGATTGGATTACCATCATCGTCACGCGCGACTACCCTGCCACGGTCGAGGATCCACACCCAGGTCCCGTCCTTGTGGCGCATCCGGAACTGTTCCTCAAAATATGCTGTTCTTCCGGCGATGTGATCGCGATCGGCTTCCTTCGCCCGCTCCCTATCGTCCGGGTGCACCAACTCCAACCAATTGTCGATTGCATCACCGAACTCCTGCCGCGAATAGCCGAGGAGTTCGCACCACATGTCGGAATAGTAGGTGCGTCCGGAACGGAGATCTGCATCCCAAATCCCGATGCGGCCGTTCTCGGTGGCAGCCGCCATTTGCTGGTTAAGCCGTTCCAGAGCGGAACGTTGCTTGACTCGCTCGGAAATGTCCTGGAATGCACCGCTGATGCGGGTGGGCTTATCGCCCTCGAACTCGACCGAACCCACGGCGCGAACCCAGATCCGCTCTCCATTTGCTTTGATGAATGGGAGTTCGAGATCCCAACCTTGGCCAGTGGCCATGCTCTTATTAACGGCATCCTGAATAACAGGTCGGGCCTCGGGGGCATAAAAGGCGATAGCCTCGTCCATCGTCGGGACATATCCTGGATCGACGCCATGAATGCGGCAGGTTTCGTCGGACCAGACGATGGCGCCAGTCTGAAGGTAGACCTCCCAACCGCCGACCCCGGCCAGCTTACCGGTCCGATCGAGGAACGTCTGCTCCTTGCGGAGTGTTTCTTCCAAAATCTTACGAAGTGTGATGTCCTGATGCGTCCCAAACATCCATTCGGGTTTGCCCTCGGGTGTCCATGTGATGACCTTGCCTCGATCCAATACCCAAACCCAATGGCCATCCTTGTGGCGCATCCGCGCTTCGAACTCGTAGGCTTGAGACTTTCCCTCGAAGTGTTCCTGCAGGTATTCTCCTGACGAGTACAGATCATCGGGATGTGCATTTACCATCCAGGTGTCGATGGAGATTGGCTGCAGTTCGGCAAGCGTGTAGCCGATGATTTGTGCCCATCGTTCATTAAAGCGGGCTTCCCCAGTCTGAACGTTCCACTCCCACGTTCCGGCCTGCGTCCCTTCGATAATGTTGGCGAGACGTTGCTTTTCCGCGGCAAGATTTCGTTCTGCGCGTAGCCTGAGCGTGACGTCCTCGACGATCGCCATCGTGCGTACCGGCTGACCTTCGGCATCGCGCTCTAGCGTTGCAGACAGCAGCACGTCGATAACTTCTCCGGTGCTGGTGAGCATTTGGTATTCGACCTGATCACAATGACCGGTTCGGAAAAAATCTGGAAGGACGGTGCGCGCCTTCAGACGTGACTCCTCTGTCAGGAAGTCTGACGACAAACGGCCAATCACATCATCGCGGCTATACCCCAAAACCTTGAGCCACCGATCGCTGACGCTCAATAGGCGCCCGCCGGCGTCGATAGAATGCATCATTGCCGGCGTTGTTTCATATAGCCTTCGAATGCGGGCCTGGTTTTCGATCGCTTTTGCCCGCGCAATCTCAAGATCGCTGATATCCCGAATGATTGCGGTCACGCCGAGGAATTCACCGAGCCGCGATACCACCGGGCCAAAGGCGATGGACACGGGAAATGAGGTTCCGTCTCCTCGCAACCCGATACTTTCGAAACGTCGGCCCGACTCTCTTTCCAGCCACGCTGTTACATCAATCTTCCATCGCTCATCTCGCTCGGAAGGCACAATCCGAGATATCGGTTGCCCCATCAGATCGTTGGGAGAGCACGCAAAAAGTCGCTCAGCGGCATCATTGCAGTGCTGGATCTGTCCATCGAGCCCCATCGTGACAATGGCATCAGGGCTACTATCCAGTATCGATGTCGCTCTCGACTCAACGAGACGCAATTGCTTTTCGCTTTGTACCGCGATGCGGGCTTCAAGTGCCCGGGCGGCGGCATAACCAAGATGGCTCAAAACATCCCGTTGATGCTGCGTTAGTTTGCGGGGCTTGTGATCGATCACACATAGCGCGCCCACGCTTTGTCCGTTCGTCAAAGCCAGCGGCACACCAGCATAAAATCGGATTTCGGGATCACCGGTCACGAGCGGATTGGCAGAAAACCTCTTGTCCTGGGTGGCGTCCTCAACCTCCATCAGCACGCCTTGTTCCATCGCGTGCTGACAGAACGAAACGTCCCTGGATGTTTCGGTTACACCCGGCAGCCCAATGTTCGCCTTGAACCACTGCCGATCTTGTTCGACCAGACTTATCAATGATATTGGCGTACCGCACACCAACGCCGCCGCTTTGACCAGCGCGTCAAACTCCAGTTCCGGCGCACTGTCCAAGACTTCAAGGTTCCTCAGCGCCTGCAAACGTTTCTCTTCGTCAAAGGAAGGGGGTGCCGTGGTCAATGTCACAATCCTAAGTTGCTGTTCTGATGCCCTAAAAATGCTAGCGCAATTGCCCAAGTAGAACAGCTACATCCCTAAAGCGCGAGACTTTTTTGAAACTGAAGCAGTCACCAGCGTCCTTATGCGATTTTATCGCGGCTGACGTGCTAACGAAAGGGGACGAGTGTTTTGCTCACGTTTCAGGGAAAGATTTTCTTGCTGTCCCAATCAGCAAGCAGATTTTTGGTCTGTCGGCAACTGGTAGAACGTTTGTTGAGGCACCGACCGGTGTACGGCTTAGGCGCCGGCAGGGTATTGCCAAGTTGTTCGTCTTTGGTTTCGAGGCGGCGAGGCGGGCGGTGTTTCAAGCAACCATTTCTGCAGTATAATCGGCCCACAGGCAGAAGGCATCTGCCCTTGCGTGGCGATATGATAGAGCTGAGAGGTTGTATCGGCGAGGACGAAAGATAGTGTTTATCTGATCGTGGACTGACAGGAAGCGTTGCGCTTGACGATGCGATTTGAACCGCCCCATGATTTTCTCTCGCTTCCTCGTCTGACGGTGTGAGTTTTCAATTCTGTTGTTCAGACCTTTATGAGCCCGATGGTCCGCATCCGGCGCCAGGTCTTGTATCGATTTGATGTAGCTGCGTAGTTTGTCCGTTACGACGACACGTGGCTCACCAAATTGCTTGACCAGCCTGGAGAAAAAACGCTTGGCGGCCTTGGTGTTACGGCGAGTCTGAACCAAAATGTCGAGAACATCGCCGTCTGCGTCAATTGCCCGCCAGAGCCAGAATTTCCTTCCGCCGATCGTGATGACAGCCTCATCGATGTGCCACTTGTCGTTTGGCTTTGGTCGGTTCCTGCGAATGCAGTCGGCAAAATGACGGCCAAAGCGGTTGATCCAAAGACGAACGGTTTCCCGGCTGACAATGACACCGCGCTCGGCAAGAAGGTCTTCCACATCCGCTGTGCTGAGAGCAAACCGGTTATAGACCCACACTGCGTAGGCGACAATTTCCCGCGGAAAACGAAATCCCTTCAGACGGGGAAATGAACTCGGTAATTTCATTCCGTCTCGATACCCAAAACGCGGGGGTCAAACAACTTGGCAATACCGTCCGCACATCTGCGGTCCGAGGCGGAGCATTCAACCCAAGCTCGTCGGCACGACGTGGACATTCTTTTTGGTCTCGCGTTCAAGCTGGTTAAAGATGTGCGGTCTCTCGACATTTCCTTGGGAAACGAGACCTCTGATAAATGTGCGCTGAAGGTTTGAATGTATTCATCAGCAAAACGAAAACGTTCAGCGATTGGGGGGTGCTCGAGCGGAGCAAGGTAGCGGGAACGGCGTCTTCTTCGAAATAGCAAAGCCCTCCAAGGGGCATCGGGTTAAATATCAGCGGAGGTGGCCATATCCCCACATATGTGTTAATGTGGGTTTTTAAGTTTAGGAGATGCGTCAGATGAGCCGATTGACGATCGACATAACGGACCAACAACACCAAAGCCTGAAGGCGCTGGCAGCTTTGCAGGGCAAGACAATCAAGCAGTATGCACTTGAGCGCCTCTTCCCTGGTGACACAGACGCAGAACGAGCCTGGGGGGAGTTGAAGACTTTGATGAACACGCGCGTCAATGAGGGGCTTGCCGGAAGACTGTCGACTAAAACCGTAGGTGATATCCTCGATGAGGAGATTTCCGAGGGTCGTGCTTGACTGCCTATATCCTTACCGCGGAGGCTGAATCAGATCTACGTTCGGTAATCCGCTACACGCGTGCGCAATGGGGTGCTGCGCAGGTACGCCGCTACGTCTCGGGTTTGGAGCGAGGTATCTCAACCCTTGCCGAGGGCAGAGGTTCTTTCAAGGATATGAGTGCGCTTTATCCGGGGTTAAGAATGGCGCGATGCCAGCACCACTACGTCTTTTGTCTGCCTCGAGAGCATGCGCCAGCCCTCATCGTAGCGATTCTTCACGAACGAATGGATCTGTTGCAGCGTTTGGTAGATCGTCTGAACGAATGATGTTTCGACGGAGGCGAGATTATGCGAGCGCAAGACCGACGAATCGCTGTTTTCGTACGGTCGAAAAACGGGGTCGCCAGTTCTGATCCGTTCAAGAGCGCATGAAAAGACCGCAAACCCGACCGATTTCCGAACATTTGATTTCCATACATGCTTTGCAGACAAGCCGCTTCCTGGACCATTGGTGGTGGCAGACGAATGTTTCAATGTCCGGTAAACGGTGAAAAAGTTATCGATATTCATACCCACGGCGGAACAGATGGCCGCCAGAATTTGATCTCGAATGAACACGAAAATTGCCCTCGGCGTTTCCGAGCATGTCTTCGCTGAAGCACTCGCCTTAAAGGCTTCAACGGTCGGTGTCCGTCCGGTCGATGCTGTCGAGGAGTTGCTGACGCAAACCCTGGTTCAAAACATTCTTGATGCCGCGTCCGTAAAGCTCCACAAGACGCCATCGGTGAAGCTTCACTCCATATATTATAAAAACCGCTGCGCCTCGTTGGCTGACCTGGCGCGCGGCGGCTATGAGACTTGGTATGTGGAATTGAAGTTTGCCACCGCCGCAGAGGCTGCGGTCGAAAGTTTCGAGGTCGAAGGGATTGGGCTGGAACTTCGGCCCATCAACTATGGCCCTGCGGGCCTCATAACACACAGGCTCTGGTCGAAAAAACTGAAGACCCAGACCAACCACATCCTGCGGCTCAATCATCTGCTTGTGCCTCCTAACATATTTGCGAGGACCATAGGGGCGGTGGGAAAAATGCCGCCGCTGGAGCAACCTTTTATAGCAAATCCCCGACCAGGGCCGCGCCCTACTGGGTTTGAAATGGATATAGAAGGCTTCGAGCTTGTGTCCTTTGACCATGTCGTGAACGGGAAGCGGCACTTCTGCGCATGCGCGCGCCCCGCCCACGAAAAGATAAAAAACAGTGGCACCAGCGGAGGTACATTATGGAACCTCATGGCTCGCCTGCTGGCGAAAGCTGAGTATCAGGATGGGGTTTGTCACCTCTGCGTTGCCAATAGGGCAGGGCCTGAGGCAGCGGCTGACCTTTACGGAGCTTCCGTTCAGGAGTTCGTTGCCGCCTACATTACCCAGATGAGGTTGGCACATGGAATGGACAAGGCTACGGCCCGTTCGGAAGTGCAGCAGACTCTTGGCCTTAGCCGGTGGGTGAGGGAGGCGGAAATGCACGGTCTGGTCAAGAAGCTGTTTCCTGAGCAGGTCATTTTGCGTGAGGCATCACCGCCATGGCTGAAACGCCAACGGCTCGATGTCTACATTCCAGCCCTCAACCTTGCCCTGGAGCATCAGGGCGAGCAGCACTACAAAGCTGTCAAAGCATTTGGCGGTGACGCAGCTCTACAACGCAACTTCGAGCGTGACGCACTCAAAAAGCAGTTGTGTGCGGAGAACGGCGTGCACCTGGTCGAAATTAGATTTGACGACCCCCTGACCTTGCCGGTGCTGCGTCAAAGGCTGCAGCGGTTTTTGGGGAAGGCTTAGAACACTGCCTATTTCGGTTCCAGCGCTTACACCACTACCCTTGTGCAGTGTCTCAGCCTGTAGGTCGTAAAAGCGCCCCAGACTCGGCAGATGAACCACGATATCCAGCAGGAGGTTGTCGCGCGCTCATATCGGTCGCTGATAGCCTGGACCTTTTGGCGATGCGCAACGTGACGGTGCACGGCACACAATCGCAGCCAACATCACAAGGCATCTAAGTCAGCGTTACATCGCACTGCCTACGCCTCGCTCGGCCATCGTCCCGGCAAGCAGTGTATGGTGCGGCCTTCAAGAAGCAAAACCTGATTAGTGCGCAAAATGTGCCAGATCTCAGGCTTTACTTTTCACGGCGAAGCATTGACGATTTCGAGGCATGTTTGAAAGGATATTGCATGGATTCTGTCGACACCCGGCCGCTCGTCGTCTCTCACACGCGGGGTGCGCTACAGCGAAACTGGAAGGTTCCCGCCTTTTTCCCCGTGTGCCCGCCGACGTCGATTGCGGCGCCGATCCGAACCTATTTTGAAGCGCTCTATATCGGAGACGTCGCGGTGGACGGCCCGTACGGCGAAACGATGATAGACGATGTCACCTTGCACCCTGACGGCAACAGCGTCTTGATCCTCGGCGATTTTGGCGAAGGTTCGATCAAACGCTGGTCGCTAATGAGTATCACGTTTGAAGGTGGGTACTTCGTTCACGAGAGTAAAGGGACGTTCTTCGAGCGCGATGGAGCTGAAAAGCAATTCACCTTGGCGCAGGGATTGCCTTGGGAACGTGAAGAGTCCATCGACGACTATTGCTAGCTGTGACACCCTAACTCTCGGGTAGGAGACGGCTCAACGTATCTCGTCCGCCATCCGCAGAGTGGCGAGGCCTAGTCTTCAGTCAGCGTTTCTGATCGCGCTCCTGACTAGCCAAAGCTTGGAAGCCTCACCCTGCTTTCGGGAATGCAGGTGGAAGCGTTCGTACGGACCGGTGAACGGAAAGCGATGTTCTGTCTGCTTAGCAGTTGCGGATCAGCTAGCTCTAGCGATCACGGAGGACCGAGCCGGGAGTCGAAAAACGCAGTGCTTCAGACGCTTAAGTTTTTTTGTTTGCCGGCCACTGGTTCGGATCCTTTCAAGGTGAGACGAGGAGGCTCGGTCCAGATGCAAGATGGCTTAAGCATCTGAGCCGGGCATCTCATTCGATCTTACGCAGCTTCCCAAACCTGATTGAGAATTTTGGCGGCCAACGCTGCCTTGTCTTGCGGCAGGAAGCGCCCATAGTGCTGCTGAACGACATCGGGCGTATCCTGAATCGCGTAGCTCGCCTGCTCGTAGGATCCGGTCTGTTTCAGAATATGCGTCGCGAGAATGTCCCGCAGGTTATGGGGTCCATGTGGCAACAAGCCTTTGATCGCACCTCGTCCGGTGTAAGGGTTATAAATTCCATAGCGTTGGATGACGGTTCTCCAAGCTTCGTAGAACGTGGTCGAGTTGTAAGCCGCGTCGGTGCTGGTGGTCTTCACCGTTTTGACAAACAGAGTACGTGGATCTTTCGCACCACCCAAGAGGACGCCTCGATGACGATCGATGTACGCATCGAGATATTCGTAGAGGTCGAGCAGGTCCGGAAGGACCAATCGAAATGGTTTCTGACCGAAGAAGGACGAGCTGGAGTTCTTGAATGCCGCAGCTGGGATAAGGACTTCCCAACCGTTGTCGCGATCGCTCCAGCGCAGCTCGCCGCATTTCATGTCCTCAAGTCGCCGTTTCGATGTCGGGTGATGCCCACGTGGGCAGAGACGCAACTGGCGAAGGTTCTTTTGCCTGAGCCCAAGGTGCAGGCCAAGTCGAAGCAACAGGAATGATCTGACGGCTTCGGCGGCCGGTCGTGGATATCTATTCTCGTCCGGCATACGTTTCACGATCTCGTCCGTGATCTTGCGATATTCCGCTAGCGGACTGTCCGCTTCAAGTACACACATGATCGGTTCAAATGGATCGCGATGCACACGCATCACTCGCTGGATCTCCTTGGAACGGTTCGCGGCATGTCGGTGAAAGGCATCACAGGCGCCATGCCAATCGCGAGCCGCGAATTCGATTTCTTCCTGCTCAATCAAACCTTCGATAGGTGTGACGTTCCTTAAAAGCTCTGGATGCTGCCGGATCCAGCCTACATCGGCGCGTGTAAGAGCCTGCGCTATCATCAGCATGTCTTCTTCCCACTTGGTGTAGAAGCCACGTCGCTGTTCCCGCCACTGCAGATACCAGTCCCAGACACCGGGGAAGATGAGGAGGCCGAAGCTTAACTGGCTGACTGGCACACCAAAGCCCTTCACGACACCGTTTGGTGAGGCAGCAAGCGCGCCAAACATCAAGCCGAGGTGCTCAATCTTCTGAGAGGCCGTTTCCTCACCCCAGACGCCATTTCGCTGGAAACCAATCGCCGTCAGTGTCGAGGTTTTGAAACGGATGAGATCAGCCATTTCCATGGCAAGCCTTGGCGGCGCGTCGACGACGCCGGAGAGCAGATCAGGATCAACAATTTCTGCGGCAACGTTCTGATTGGCGCCGGCCGCCGCGGCCACAGATCGAGAGGAAAGAAAGCTGCTGCCATAAGTGACGCCGGGAAAGCGGATGGCATATCGCTGCTTGCTGGCCGCCGCCTGATAGCGGCGATATTCCGTAGAGCCGGAAATGATCACCCGGCGCACCCAATCGAGGATCTCCTCGCGCTTGGTAAAGGGCAGGCTGTTGAAGTCCTCGGGTAGGTGCAATGAAATCCTGCGCCGCTCAGCCGGGCTGATATCACCAAGTTCGTGACCATAAAGCGAGCGCGCCTGATGCGGCAGTTTCTCTTTGAAATATCCTTCTGCAAGTTGATAGCGTCGCTCGATGCGGCGGAGAATATTGAAACTGGCAACGGATCGGGGCACACGCTCTCCCTGGATCCAGGATAGCAGCGTCTTGTTGTCAAAGGTCTCATTCAGATGAACAACGGCGCGATAGAGTTGCCAATAGGTGTCGCTGAACCGCCGCATATGATAGATCAATGCGTCCTGAAAGCTCGCCGGATCTTCTGTCGCTTCAAATAGTGCCTGTGGGAAAGGGCTTATCGGTTTTGATGCAGGACCGCGCTGTGTCGACGCAGACCGGGCAGAGGCACCGTCGGTTGCCGCACGTTGCGGCTTTCTGGTCGAAGGTTCGCAAGCTGCATTCTTGGCGAGAGCAATTTTGTTTGCGCGAGCCTTTGACTTTGGAGGCAGTCGCTCTTCGGCTGCCGGTGGTGCGCCGAGCCAGCGGATGATTGCATCCAAGCCTGGCCGGAGCTGTTTTTTCAGTTCCACCGTCAGCTCAGCTTCGATCCCACAGGCCTGACTGATCATCGTCCAGTCGATATGGCCATTCAGAAGCGGGGGCGATTTCCGGTAGATGATTAAGCTGATCAGGAAGGGCCGGATGTTCTCCAGCGCCCGCTTGGATGTAATCGGCGCGATACGCAGTTCGCAGAATTCCGAAATTTTTCGCTGAAAATGACGTGATGAAAGGTCGTGTTTGGTCATGCTCATTCCGTTTCTTTCGGCACCAGTGCCGAGGGCGAGCGGGAATAGGGGGCGAGCTTTAACAAAGGATGTATCGGGCGTGTCACTTCTAATGGCGCATAATTATCGTACTAGGCGCCTATGCCGCCTGGATCGAAGGTAAGGAATTCAATATTGGCGTGTTAATTAAGCGGGCTTATCTACACCTGCCGCTTAATTAAATGAAATGCGCCTTGCTTAATTAAGGGGCGCGGCTGATATTAGGTTATGTCTGATTCCCAATCCAGAAATCGCTTGGGTCGTTTCGTCGAAACGGTCGCTGCCAGTGAAACAGTACGGGCGTTCGTGCCCCCACCATTGCCGCCCGAGCCGGCAATTGATGTGCTTTCATTGCTAGAGCGCCTCAGCTTGGCAGAGCGCGCACTAGGACGCCTGGACGGTATCACAATGCTGCTGCCGAGACAGGAGCTTTTTCTTTATATGTACGTAAGGAAGGAAGCCGTTCTTTCCTCGCAGATTGAAGGCACGCAGTCGACCCTCTCTGATCTCTTGCGGTTTGAGACCGAAGCTCAAGCCGGGCAGCCGGTTGATGATATCCGTGAAGTGTCCAACTATGTTGACGCCATGATGTATGGTTTAGAGCGGCTGGAATCGTTGCCCATGTCGTTGCGTCTGATCCGTGAGATGCACGCCAGGCTCCTGCACAGTGGGCGGGGAGGCACTAAGGATCCAGGGGAGTTCCGCCGCTCGCAAAATTGGATTGGTGGCACGCGCCCCGGTAACGCACTCTTTGTACCGCCACCCGTTACTGAAATGGCCGGTTGCCTGGATGCGTTCGAGCGCTTTATGCACGACGACCAATCACGGTTACCCGCGCTAATCAAAGCTGGCCTGCTGCACGTGCAGTTCGAAACGATCCATCCGTTTCTCGATGGTAACGGTCGTATCGGCCGGCTGCTTGTAACCCTATATCTTTGCATGAACGGAGTTTTGCGAAAGCCGCTGCTCTACCTCAGCCTCTATCTGAAGTCGCATCGGAGAGAGTACTATCGGCTACTGCAAGAGGTTCGCGAACATGGTAATTGGGAAGCTTGGCTGGAGTTCTTCCTGACGGGCGTCGCCGACACTGCCAATCAAGCGTTTGAGGCTGCTACTCAGATCGTCGATCTTTTCAAGGAAGATCGGGAGCGGATAACGATGGAGAGTGATAGAGCAGGGTCGGCCCTTCGCATTCACGAGCTGTTCCAGCAAAATCCTTTTCACACAGCGAATCAGATTGTTCAGGTGACTGGTTTGTCCGCGCCAACGGTCAACGCCGCACTCGCCGACCTAGAGCGATTGGGCATCGTTGACGAGGTTACCGGACGCAAGCGTGGCCGGGTGTTCAGCTATCGACGATACCTTGCGATTCTAGGAGAAGGCACCGATCCCTTGCCTCTCAATTCATGACAAATTGATGGGCAGAAGGTTCGACTTTTATCAAGGCGGAGATCGGCCTCACCGATAGGACGACGAAACACCAAACAGTGCCGCCTGAGCGGCCCGCCGGTTTCATCATCGCGATGAGCCCGCGGGTGATATGCCTATGACCCTTAGGTTGACCCGTTTGAAAAGCCTTCGTCGTGTACAGTCGCTCCTTCGAGGATCAGTCGCCGATGCAGCTGGTCGATAGCCCGTTGGAAGACGGCCGGATCATCCAGCGCTCGAGACAGAACGATCGCGCCCTGAATGGCGAGAACGGCGTCTTCCGACAGGAGACGCGCCTGCTCAGCGTCACGTCCTTGCCGGACGAGCGCCGCTTGCAGAGCGTCTACCCAGGCGACGAAGTAACCCCGGATGGCTTGAGCGAAGAGGTCTCTGGTGTTGGCTACAGCCAAGGCACCAACGAGACAGACGCGCCGGCCAGACCTGAAGTATTTTGCGGTTTCATCGAGCATCGTCGCAATTGCGGCGTCGGCATCGTCTCCGTCCCGCAGGGGAGAATAGACGGAATATTCAAACCATTGCTCGATTTCGGCGAGCACAGCCCGGACCATCTCCTCCTTTCCGTTCGGGAAGAAGTGGTACAGGCTGCCCTTGCCGAGACCGGTAGCCTTGCCGATCAAGGCAAGGCTCGCACCTTCGTATCCATGTTCGCGGAAAACTTCGGCCAACGGGGCTAGTGTGTCGGATCTTTCAGCGACCAAACGGGCCATTATTAGAGGCCCAGGTCGGTAAGGCTGGGGTGGTCGTCAGGGCGACGGCCGAGCGGCCAATGGTAGAGGCGATCACTTTCAGCGATCGGCATTTCGTTGATGCATGCGTGGCGGTGCGCCATCAGGCCGTCCTCTGCGAATTCCCAGTTCTCGTTACCATATGCGCGGAACCACTGGCCGTTGTCGTCGCGATATTCGTAGGCGTACCGTACAGCGATGCGATTGCCGGTGAAAGCCCAGAGCTCCTTGATGAGGCGGTATTCATGCTCCCTGTTCCACTTGCGTGTCAGAAATGCCTGGGCTTCTTCGCGGTTGGTCGCGAATTCGACTCGGTTCCGCCAGCGGGTGTCGACGGTGTAGGCGAGGGCGACCTTGGCGGCATCGCGGCTGTTCCAGCCGTCTTCGGCCAGGCGGACCTTTTCGATTGCAGTTTCGCATGTGAATGGAGGAACGGGAGGACGTGACATGGTAAACTCCTTTGGAAATTGTTGATGTTGTACTCATTGGTAAGGTCTTTACTGATTGGTACAGTAACTACGGTGTAGTTGTCTGTCAACAGACTTTCTGCGGGGTCGTCAAAATTTGGGGGCTTATCTTCGGCCTTAAATCGCGGGACCATTTTCGTTGATACAGCCAGACAATGATGAGGGTCCGCGCACCGGCCGGGTGCGGGGCGACACTTCGATCTCTGCCATTCAAAAGAGGGCCGCCCTGGCCTCCAGAGGCGCGGAGCAGATCCCCGTCGCGATTATCCAACCCGGCCACGCTGCTTCAAAGCGACTTGCCATAGGCGGGAATCCGACCGGTTCCCGCGTGGCCATCAGCCATGCCTGGGAGCAATCAGACAAAAAGCGGCGCCCGCAAAATGGACGCCGCTCGATAGGAAGATCAGTTGTTGGTGTCGCGCAAAATCTCGAACAGGAACCAGACGCGCTTCTCGGCCTCGTCGAATCGGGATCAGCCCTTGATGAAGGCTAGCAGGTCCTGATTGAGAACGTCGGCGTTGACGGTGAGCATGCCGTGCGAGAAGCCCGGATAGGTCTTGATCTGACCGTTCTTCAGAAGCTCGATCGACTTCCTTGCGGCATCAGCGATCGGCACGATCTGGTCGTCTTCGCCGTGCAGGACGAGCGTCGGCACGGTGATCGCCGTCAGGTCTTCCGTCTGATCGGTTTCGGAAAAGGCCTTGATGCCGTCATAATGAGCCTTTGCGCCGCCCATCATGCCCTGGCGCCACCAATTCTGGATCACGCCCTCCTGCACCTTGGCGCCATCCCGGTTGAAGCCATAGAACGGGCCGGCCGGAACGTCACGGAAGAACTGTGCGCGGTTGGCGGCAAGCGCTGAACGGAAGCCGTCGAAAACCTCGATCGGCAGGCCTTCCGGGTTGGCGGCGGTCTTGACCATCAGCGGTGGGACGGCCGAGACGAGAACCGCCTTCGCGACGCGGCCGGCCTTCTGGCCGAACTTTGCGACATAACGGGCAACTTCGCCGCCACCGGTGGAATGGCCGATATGGACGGCGTTCTTCAGGTCGAGTGCCTGGACGACGGCGAATGCGTCGGCTGCGTAGTGATCCATGTCGTGACCGTCTGCGACCTGGGCAGACCGGCCGTGGCCACGCCGGTCGTGAGCGACGACACGATAGCCTTTGGAGAGGAAGAACAGCATCTGCGCGTCCCAATCGTCCGACGACAGGGGCCAGCCGTGATGGAAGACGATCGGCTCGGCATCCTTCGGGCCCCAGTCCTTGTAAAAGATTTCAGTGCCGTCTTTAGTTGTTACGAAGCCCATGTCGATATCTCCTTGTGATGAACTGTTTGTTGAAGAGGTTTGTGAGAAGGCGAGCGCCGGGATGCTCACGCTGGCAAGTGCGATGCTTCCGATTAGTACGCTGCGTCTCGACACGAAAAACCGATCTGTGTCGGATGCCATTGTATTTCTCCTGTCGCGCTGTGTTTGCGAATTCCGTATTTGACAAAGAGAACGTAGCGCCATTATCTGGCGGAAACACGTGGCGGAAATGACTTTATCCGAGGCAAAAGTGGCAAAACACGAAGAGACTGATTTCATTGAAGTGGGGTTGCTGGTCTACCCAGACTGCCAATTGGCTGCCGTCTACGGATTGACCGATCTGTTCCGCGTCGCGAGCGTCTGGTCGACGGATCTGCAGGTGCCGACAAGCCTTCGCAATATCCGCGTTAGCTATTGGAAGATGGCGGACGGCGATGTGTCGTGCACATGGGATACACACCCTGGAATCCCGCACGTGCTGAGCTACGTTATTGCGCCACCAAGTATCATCATGCCGGAGAAAATGCAGAGCATGAGCCCCGCTTCGCAATGGCTCGCGGCCCAGCATGCGCGCGGTGTTACCGTCTGTTCGATTTGTGCCGGGGCGTTTGTCCTTGCTGAGACCGGGCTCATCGACGGCCGACGTGCCACGACCCACTGGGCTTTTGCAGACAGGCTTGCTGAACAGTTTCCCAATATCGACGTCTCGCCCGATAATATGATCATCGATGATGGCGATATCATCACCGCTGGCGGAATTCTGGCCTGGGCTGATCTTGGTCTGCTCCTTGTCGAAAAGCTGCTCGGGCAGGCCGTGATGCTTGAGACGGCACGCTTTCTTGTCGTTGATCCGCCGCGTCGCAGTCAGAGCCAGTACAAGGCTTTTCTTCCCCGTTTCGATCATGGCGATAAGGAGGTCCTGCAGGTTCAGCACCAGTTTCATGCAACGCCTGAGCTGCAAAAATCGATCGGTGAGTTGGCGGAGAACGTGCGTCTTTCAGAACGGACACTTCAGCGCCGCTTTTTCCGAGCGACACAGCTGAAACTGACCGAATATCTGCAGAACGTTCGCATCATGAAGGCGCGACAGTTGCTCGAGACGACGAATGGTTCGGTCGAGAGCATCGCATATGCAGTGGGTTATATTGATCCGGCCGCATTCCGAAAAATATTTGGCCGACTGACGGGCGCGAAACCGAATGTTTATCGCGGTGATACACGACTCAAATCATCGACAAATTGATGCCTTTTCGGGTGATCGACGGGCCGCCAGTTTCTTAATGACAGCACGCGCCGGGCGGCGGGCAATGGCGCGAATGGATCAGGACGGAGTGCTGCGCTTAGAAGCCGAAATCGTTGAGCGACGAATAAGAAACGGGAGTTAAGTATCTTTTGAGACTGCCATTCTCAAGATAAGCGCGATCGAATGTAAGGGGTCGAGGGTTCGGCCCCCATCAACTGCACGAAAGTGTCCAACTTTGGGGGCAGCTATGGTCCGCTAGTGGTCGCCCGGTGCGAAGAGGTGCTGCAAGAGCTGAAAGGGCCGGGAGAAATTAGGAGCTCCTCCAGCCGCTTTTAAATATTTATTCAAAGCGTGCACAGTTGGAAGCTTCCATACTTGGATCGCCTCAATCAACAACCGTCATTGCAATCCCGCTTGGTGATAAGCATACAACTTGAAATCGAAATTTGATCTGATAGCGTCCGAAGTATTGAGGGGCGTTGACGCTTTCTGTGGCGGAGTTGCGGGGCAGTTCGTTGGGATGACGTGCGGTTCGCTATGTAGCGATCGGAGGCTGCGATTGAGTCCTATCGTCTCCAGCGAATTCAGTGATGAAGCGGAGCCTGATTTTGAGATACGTATTTGCTTTCTCACTCTTTCTACTGATTTTCCTCCAACAGGTGCCTAGTTGGGCTCAAGTCCAGAGCTATGTGGATTTCGACGCCGCCGGTACCGTCTACAAGCTCCCTCTTACAGGAGCTTGGAGATTTTCGTTGTCGCGCGGTGATCAACGCGCTCACGTTCAATTGGACACGGGCGGAAAAGGTCGACTGCAAAAACTTGCTTACTTCAGGGGATTGATTTCTGAAGGGTATCGTCTCGAAGAGGCCGATATCTGGGCTAAGCACGCGTGCGACGCCGGGTTATTAAACCCGGATCTATGCGCTTACAGCGTTCTCTCCTTCGAAAGAAATGTGGTCGTCGAGATATTATCTATAAATATATATGATGAGTTTAGGCGTGATTAGGAGAAAAGATCCGGCTGGATCAGGAATTCGTTAGCAAATGGTTACAATATAAATATAAAGAAAACCGTATTCCCAAGTAAATCTCCAATGAACGGAGCTTATTTTGTTTACACAATCAACGATAATTTGGAGATAAATGTACGTGTTCGACTAGATGGGGAAAGGAATATTTTAGATAAAATCGGAAGTATGATTGACAAAAATATAGTCCTTTTCGGCCAAAAAATCATCAGGGGCATTTGATCATGACGTATCTACTTACTGGTTCAGAGCGCAGTGCTGTCAGTTCGGCGCTGGACGCGGTCAACTCCGGCGTGGTTCCTTACTATGAAGTCTACCAAACAATCCTTGCTGTTCTGACTGAGCCAGGACCGCCGGAGCTCTAATCGCGGCTGGATGAGAGCTGCGGTGAGCTGCCGCCGGCGGGCGCCTCGTCGCCGTCTTTGTCCCGTGCGTCGCGGGCAAGATCGTGAAGTGCCTTCACGTCCTCAGGGCTGTATTCAGCCGAAAGTATCACACTCAGGAACGCCGCTCGTGCGATTTGCTTTCTCGTTGCATCAGGATGTCGCTGTTTGACGGCGTCGATCAAATGCTTGGGTTTCATGCCGGGTCGGGCGAGTTCGCGGATCGTGTCCGCAATATTCTCAATTTCTCGCAATTTCCGTTCGCGCATCCCGGCTCCGCCGACTAAATCGTCGGCTGGTTGTGACAAATCTCGATGAAATTCTGATGAAACGCACCGCAATCAGGGTAGGGCTCGGGCGCCAGGACGTACCGGCCAGTTCAACCCAGGGATTCCCACCAGCTACCGCATAACGCAGTGCTCCTGTCACCGCCAAAACGATGGCGGGTCCGTACAAACCGATCATATCACTACAGCGCGATCGTAGTGTCCTAGATGGCTACCTGCTCTCCCAGTTCAATAACGCGGTTGGGTGGAAGCTTGAAGTACGCGGAGGGGTCAATCCCGATACCCGCCAGGGCAATGTAAAGGTCTTCCTGCCACCAAGGCAAACCAGCGTTAGGCGTTGCGATCAGATTGCGGCGGCCGAGATAGAACGAGGTCTGCATGATCTCGAACTTGAAACCCTTCTTTTTGCACAGCGGTAGCGCCTTGACGACGTTCGGCTCGTCCATAAATCCGAAATTCATCTCGAGGCGCATGAAATGCTTTGAGATCCGGGTGATTTCGACGCGCTCGGAGGCTGGGATGTACGGCTTGTCGTGCGTCCAGATCGTGAGGATCACATTCTGCTCGTGAAGGACATGATTGTGCTTGAGATTGTGGAGGAGGACGCTTGGCACCTTATCGGGCACACTGGTGAGGAACACAGCTGTTCCCGGTACGATGACGGGAGCGCTGCGAGAAGCGCGACTGATCGAGCCCTCGAGCGAACTGATGAACGTGTCGAGGGGCATGTCATTTCTCGAGATCTTTTCGCGCAGGTATCGCGAGCCCTTCGTCCATGTCCACATGACTAGGATGATGACGCCCGCCAGAGCGAGCGGTACCCAGCCACCATCGTGCACCTTGAGAAGGTTTGCTGCGAGAAATACAGCTTCGATTGACAGGAGCGGAGCGAGCAGGATCGCAGCGGTGAAGGCAGATTTGCCCCTCACGGAACGGAGGAACTGGAAGGCCATCAGTGTCGTCACGACCATAGCACCGGTGACCGAGATGCCGTAGGCGGTCGCAAGCGATTCCGAATCCCCAAATGAGAAGATCAGCACCAGAACGCCGATAAACAGAACCATGTTGACGGCGGGCACATATATCTGTCCGGTGTTCGTCTCGGATGTGAAGCGGATCATCAGCTTCGGCAGGAAGCCGAGATGCACGGCCTGACGAGCAAGCGAGAAGGCTCCTGTGATGACGGCCTGGCTGGCAATAACCGTTGCCATCGTCGCAAGGATAACCATCGGGAGCAGGGCCCATTCGGGATAGAGCAGGTAGAATGGGTTGTCGATTGCCGCGGGCGTACTGAGGACTAGTGCCCCCTGACCGAGATAGTTGAGGGCGAGAGCGGGAAACACGAGGATGAACCAGGCAACGCTGATCGGTCTTCGGCCGAAATGACCTAGATCGGCGTAGAGCGCTTCCGCGCCGGTCACCGTCAGGAAAACAGCTCCGAGGACAATCAGCCCGGCCCAGCCTGCGTGTGTGATGAACCACAGCGCGTTGACCGGATTGAGCGATTCAAGGATTGTCCAGTCGTCACCGATATGGATTAACCCACCCCAAGCCATTGCCAGGAACCAGACGACGGTGATAGGGCCGAAGAAATTTGCGACGGCCCCCGTACCCTTCGACTGAACGGCAAACAGCCCGACCATGATAAGCGCCGATAACGGCAGTACGTAGTCGGAGAAGGCAGGCGTGACCAGCTTCATCCCTTCAAGCGCCGACATCACCGAAAGGGCAGGTGTTATCATCGCGTCGCCGATGAAAAGAGCAGAACCGATCAGGCCCGCAAAGAAGAGGACAGGCATGTAGCTTCCGGTCTTTTTCATCAAGAGAGCAAGAAGCGAAAGCGTGCCACCTTCACCGTCATTGTCTGCGCGCAAGAGGAACAGCACATACTTGAACGTGACGATGATCGTCAGTGTCCAGATCATGAGAGAGATCAGGCCGACGACATGCTCGTGCTGAACGCCGTTAGCCGTGAACGGGCGCAGCGATTCCCTGAAGGCGTAAAGAGGACTGGTGCCGATATCCCCGTAGACGACACCAATTGACCCAATCAGGAGCACGAGAAACTTGTTCGTCTCGGCCTTGGGGCCAGAAACAGTGGGGTTCGCCGATGTCATAATGTCTCCGGAGGCTTAATCGCTACACCGTCTTTATGGTGCATCGCGAAACATCGCGCAATGCCGCGGCCTGGACACGAGTTGAATCTTCATAAAGCCCCTATCGCGTGCTTTTTGGTATCCCGATCCCGGTAGGCTAACACAGCGCGCGTAAGAGCTTGCAAAAGCCCCATGACCTGCAGATGTGGCTGCGTCGCAAAGCGACAACCACTGACGATAAGAGGTAGCCTGTTTTATCTGAACAATTCCGGACGCTTTGCCAAGTGCACTTTTTGGGCCGCCGGTTCGAACATTTGTGAAGAGCATCACGCCAGACTATTCGGCAAACCGTTGACGCTTCCGGACAGGTTCGGCCTCGGCGAGACCATGGCGCGCACCATTGATGTCGAGGTTGGTCGTAGAGACGGGTGTATCCGGTTGCTGAGAAACACAGGAATAGGACCTGAGACCTAAAGAGTCCGGGCACAGGCTGGGCGATGCTGTATAAAGCTAGAACGTTTCGTTGCTCACCCATCTCGGCACGCCCAAAAGCAGCGGATAGGGTTTAAGGTCAACTTCGCGATAGCGGCAGTCCCGCAAGTAGCGGCGTTTACGCGGCGAGCCTGTGGGGCATAAACTCGGTGAAGAGCCACACGCGTTGTCTTGCGCGTCTCGCCCTGTGTGAGAAGCCGGAGCGCTCCGTAAAGGTGCAGCTCCGTATCCGGAACCGGTGTAAATCGGCGTCGCACGTGCCACCTTTCAAACGTCGTGTGGACCGCGTTGTATATCAATACGAGCGAAAATGCAGCTACATCGATAAGTCAGCCAAACGGCGAACGACGCATACCTCACGGTCGCTGTCGCCAGTTATCCAATTGGATTCTTTTGCATAATCAATATGCGTGTTTGCGCACTGGTCGCGGCTATGGGCGGAGGTTTCAGGTCATTGGTATAACCTCAGTCCTTTCAGCTCTCCAAAGGCCGCGTCATCTCGGGTCGGCAGTTCGATTCCTATCAAGAGCTCAAAACGATTCATATTGGCCCGACATCCGATCAATAGGGAACGACCGCACGAGGCGCCGCGGCCGGCGCCGTGCAGTTCGAGGTGGCCTTGATCCACGAGTGTCCTGAGATGATCCTTGATGGTGCGACGGCGTGAATCGGTGATCCGGTCAGCCTCAGCTACCGCGATCGGCCCGTGCTCTCGCGCCAACTCCAGCGACGTGACGGATACGTCCGGCATGTCGGCGAGGATAATACCCTCGCGCTTCATTTCTGCGGCGCAGTTATGCACTATTTATCCGTCCATTTCGATCCAATTTTCCACGAGAGACTTTGTCAGATCTGTCAGTCTATCGTGAACTACCAGACTGGTCCGTTTTCACAGCTATTGGAAACTCGGGACGGTTCCTTACGCATCATTATCCCAGAGCAAATATCGTCTATTATACCATGGTGTGATTGTGGTGCACCAACGCCTGATTGACCCCCCAACCTCCCTTGTGACAAAACACTCATGCCTTCGCAACGCAAAGTGCTGCGAGGGTCTTCGAAACAACAGATCAAGGCACCAATGGACAGCGATCTTAGTCGCCATCCGGTTGCGGCGTCAGGCTGCGAGCGGATGGTCATCAAAACAATCTGGAACGCTCCCGGCGCAACCGCCCGGGCGAGCGCCGGTCGGGTCTAGCCTGTCCGGTTCGCCGCCCGGACTCGCCGATGGCGGGCCGAAGAGGTGAACCATGAACAACATCGTTCTTTTCCGCGGACAAAGGTCCGCATCCAAATTTTCCGTATTGCAGTCACTGCCCGTCAATTCTGGTGTCCCCAAGGAAAGCCCAAAGCGCGGCCAGCTTGTTGCCATCTGGCACACCAATCCCCTCAGCGGAAGGCTGGAGTGCGTCTGGATCACAGAACCCGGTGACCCCCTCGATGAAGAGGGCAGTTCCGCAGCGGGCAGCCAAATGGCGGCGTAGGACCTCCTGATTTTTGCCTTCGTTCTTGGAGTGTCGACGGCATCGCCCGGCGATCGCATCACTCATCACATCGCACAGACATCCCGCCGACACTCACCACATTCTTCCATGAGGTTATCACATGGTCTTTCTTTCCAATGATCGCCGGGGGCATAGCGCCGTTGCCGAACTGGCGCGGACCCGTATCTTGCCAAATGGCTACGACCTCGCAGCGTTCGCCTTCGTTGCGGCACTCGCCATGCTCGCTCTGCATGGCGCGGCCGAAATGCGCGCACCGCTGGAGGGCCTGGCAACTGCTCCTATCTCGCTCGATCCGGCACGGCTGCCGGAATATGCCCTGCGTACGACGCTGCGGATGTTCGCCGCAATCGGGGCTTCGCTTGTCTTCACCTTCGTTTTCGCGACGCTTGCAGCCAAAAGCCGGCGGGCGGAGATGATCATCATTCCCGCCCTCGATATCCTGCAATCCGTGCCGGTACTCGGCTTTCTGACCTTCACCGTTACCTTCTTCATGGGAATTTTCCCAGGAAGCCAGCTTGGCGCTGAATGTGCGTCGATCTTTGCGATCTTCACCAGCCAGGCTTGGAATATGGCCTTTTCCTTTTATCAGTCGCTGCGGACCGTCCCGCGCGACCTCGATGAAGTGAGTCGTGGCTTTCGCCTCTCCGCTTGGCAACGGTTCTGGCGCCTGGAAGCTCCTTTTTCGGCGCCCGGGCTGATCTGGAATACGATGATGTCGATGTCTGGCGGCTGGTTCTTCGTTGTTGCCTCCGAAGCGATCACCGTTGGCGATACCACGGTACAGCTACCGGGTCTCGGCTCCTGGCTTGCCCTTGCCATCGACAAGCAGGATTTTGCGGCAGTGAGCTGGGCCGTGCTCGCCATGGGCGTTGTCGTCGTTCTCTATGACCAGCTGCTCTTCCGGCCGATCGTCACCTGGGCCGACAAATTCCGGTTCGAGCAGACCGCCGGGCAGGAAAAGCCCCGTTCGTGGGTCTATTCGCTGATCCAGCGCACGCGCCTGCTCAAACGCCTGATGAGACCACTCGCCTGGGCATGGGGCAGCCTGATGCTCATCCGACTGCCGTCAGCATCCCGAAAAGCGCACTTCGCCAGACGTAACAATGCCAAGACGATACGCTTGCTCGACTATGCCTGGTTCGCTCTGATTGCATCCATCGGCATATGGGGCTTCTGGAAAGCATTTGCCTTCGTGAGCCAGACGCTGACATGGAGCGACGCTTGGGACGCTTTCCAGGGGGGGCTTGTCACTCTGCTGCGCGTGCTTGTGCTGATTGCAGTGGCGTCCGCGATCTGGGTGCCGGTCGGCGTCTGGATCGGCCTCAGACCCGCCGTTGCCGAGCGTGTTCAGCCGGTGGCGCAGTTCCTTGCGGCCTTCCCCGCCAACGTTCTGTTTCCCTTCGCGGTCGTTGCAATCGTCGCGACCGGCGCAAACCCGAATATCTGGCTATCGCCGCTCATGGTGCTCGGCACACAATGGTATATCCTCTTCAACGTCATCGCAGGCGCGAGCGCCTTTCCGACTGACTTGAAAGAAGCCTGCTCCGTCTACCAGCTCCGGTCATGGACGTGGTGGCGGCGGGCCATCCTGCCGGGGATTTTTCCCTACTACGTCACCGGTGCGCTGACGGCATCGGGCGGCTCGTGGAACGCCAGCATCGTCGCCGAGGTGGTGAGCTGGGGCCATACTAAGCTCGAAGCCTTCGGCCTCGGTTCATACATAGCCAAGGCCACGGAGGCCGGCGACTATCAGCGTGTCATCCTTGGCATTGCGGTCATGTCTCTCTTCGTCACGCTTCTGAACAGAACCCTCTGGCGCCCACTCTACGTCTTTGCCGAACGCCGCCTGCGTCTCAACTGATCATCCCGGTCGGAGTAACAATTATGGAAAACATCATATTCACAAAGAAGGCAGGAATTGCCGAAGCCGCGCCACTGGTCTGCGCCAAAAAGGTCTGCCAGATTTACGACAAGGGTGCATCCGGCTCGCTGGTCGTCCTCGATAGTGTCGATCTAGAGCTTCGTTCGGCCGAGATTGTCGGACTGCTCGGGCGCTCCGGTTCCGGCAAATCGACGCTCCTGCGGGCGATTGCCGGCCTGATCCGGCCGAGCAATGGCGAGGTTACCTTTGAGGGAAGGCCCGTTACGGGTCCCAACTCTGGCGTCTCGGTCGTCTTTCAGAGTTTCGCGCTCTTCCCCTGGCTTTCAGTCCTGCAGAATGTCGAACTGGGTCTCGAAGCCCAGGGCGTCGTACCGTCTGACCGGCGAAAGCGGGCGCTTGCCGCCATCGACCTCATCGGTCTCGACGGCTTCGAAAGCGCTTATCCCAAGGAACTCTCGGGCGGCATGCGCCAACGCGTCGGCCTTGCCCGTGCCCTCGTTGTGCGCCCGAAAGTGCTGTTGATGGACGAGCCTTTCTCGGCTCTCGACGTGCTGACAGCTGAAACACTGCGCACCGATCTTCTCGATCTTTGGTGCGAGGGGCGGATGCCGATCGAGTCCATCCTGATGGTGACGCATAATATCGAGGAGGCCGTACTGATGTGCGACCGCATCCTGATCTTCGGGTCGAACCCCGGCCGTGTCATCGCCGAAATTCGCGTCGACCTGCCCCAGCCACGCAACCGGCTTGACCCAAGTTTCCGGATGCTGGTCGAGGACATCTATGCAAGGATGACCGCGAAAACCGGCACGGCGACGCGCGACGGGCTATTCCCTGGAACGGGCATCGCCATGGCCTTGCAGCGGGTCTCGACAAACCTGATTTCCGGCCTGATCGAGACGGTTGCGGCCGAGCCCTATCTGGGACAGGCAGACTTGCCGCCGCTTGCCGCGCATCTCCATCTCGAGATTGATGACCTTTTCCCCGTTGCCGAGACGCTGCAACTGCTGCGCTTCGTCGATCTGGAAGGTGGCGACATCCGGCTGACCGGACCGGGCCTGCGCTTTTCCGACAGCGATGTCGACGAACGCAAACGCCTGTTCGAGCAGCATCTCGCCAGCTATGTGCCGCTTGCCGCCCACATCCGCCGCGTCCTCGACGAACGGCCGACACATCGCGCTCCGGCCCGGCGTTTCCGCGATGAGCTTGAGGACTACATGTCGGCGGACTATGCCGATACCACGCTGAAAGCCGTGACGAACTGGGCCCGTTACGCCGAATATTTCGCTTATGACGAAAATGCTGACCTGTTCACGCTCGAGAACCCGAGTTGAGAAGACAAAGGAAGAATATGAGCGACGACGATCGGCCGTCCCCGGATCCGCGGGGCGGCCGCTCAACCAAGATCTTTCGAAATCGATGGGTAAACGATGCCGGACACCAAGCATGGCTTCGGACGGCCGGTAAATTCAGGCGGGCCGTACTCTCGCGTTACCTGCCCGCTTGCAGGGCGGGGTCATCCTTCTCAAAGCAACGGGGAACTCGGCCGCTTCCTTGCAGTCGTTAAGGAAAGAGGTTGGTGACCGGACGTTTTGATAGGTATCTGTTGCGTATAGAGATGCGGGCGCTTCTTTGGTTGCCCACTGGCTTCTCCGTTGGACGACGAGATTATTTTCCAGGACCTTCTGTCGCGTCACCAGATCACGCGGGCTGATGTGCATCCCTGCCTTCGAGTGGGCAAGTCTTGCTATCCTGCTGCGCCACAGCCGTGGTCTTTAGCGCCGTAGCGATGGAAATGACAACCGCAGCGAGGCATCTTGTTGACCGTCCCTCAAATCAATTTCGGCCTTCGCACGCGGTTTCGTAGTCTGCTTTCAAGGAACCGGTGTTGGCATTGGTTTTGGGAGAGGTTTGAGTTTGCTCACCGGCTCGCTGGTAAGGGCCATTCCGGCGTCGCACCATGCTATAGGGGGCCGGCCGCCGTTCTAATCAATGTTCACAGGAAGGATGTAGGCATGAGGCGTGATTTTTTCCGGAGCCTGACCGAGATGCCCATTTTGTGGTTGGGGATCTCTGTGCTTGCGACGAGCATCTTCATCGCCGACACGGTGACCGATCTGGAGATCGCGTTCGCCGTTCTTCATGTTTCCGTCGTCCTGATTTCGGTGCGCTCTGGTCAGCCACCCGCGATCATTGCCGTGGGGATCGGCTGCACCAGCCTTACCGTCTTGAGTTACTTTCTTACACCGCGTGGGAATCCGGAGCCGGGCATTGTCAACAGCGCTCTGAGCATAGTCGCAATCGGTGCGACGACCTATCTTGCAGTCAGGATCGAATCTGTCGAGGCAAAGGCGAGGCAGGCTCAGTCCGAACTTGCGCGCATGTCGCGTGTCGTGATCATGGGCGAATTGGGTGCTTCCATCGCCCATGAAGTCAGCCAGCCGATCACGGCGATAGCGGCCAATGGCAATGCTGCGCTGCGCTGGCTCTCGGCTTCGCCCGCCAACCAGGACGAGGCGCGGAAGGCTATCAACAGGATTGTAAAGGATGCTGATCGTGCCGGTGAGGTGATCGGTCGTGTCCGTCGCCTTGTCGCTCGCGCCTCGCCCGCGCGCGACAAGTTCGACATGCCCGACGCCATCATGGAAGCGCTGGCGCTTATCCGCAATGAGATCCGGAGCAATCACATCGTGTTGCGTACCGAGATTGCCAGCGATCTGCCGGCTGTAACCGGCGACCGGGTCCAGCTTCAGCAGGTGATCCTGAACTTCGTCATCAACGCGATAGAGGCCATGAACGAGGTCGATACCGACATGCGGGAGTTGCTGGTCAGCGCAGCCACCGATGGGAAGAGACTGACGGTGAGTGCACGCGATTCCGGCTTCGGTGTGCCGCCTGCCGATCTCGACAGGATCTTCGAGGCCTTCTACACGACGAAGCCGGCAGGAACAGGCATGGGGCTGGCCATCAGCCGGTCGATCGTCGAGGCACACGATGGTACAATCTACGTGGCGCCCAACTTTCCGCACGGCACGGTGTTCGGTTTCACGTTGCCGCTGGATGCCAAAAAGAAGGGTTAAGAACGTGCAGGAGCAACAGAACACCATTTATGTCATCGATGACGACCCGTCTGTCCGCGACGGCCTCGACAGTCTCCTTCGGTCCGTCGGCTACGCGGTTTGTTGCTTCGCATCGACAAGGGACTTTCCGCTTCATCAGCGCCCCGACGCTCCCGCCTGCCTCGTGCTTGATATCAGAATGCCGGATGCGAGCGGCCTGGATTTCCAGGACGAACTTGCGAAAATTAGGAATTGCATCCCCATCATTTTTCTCACGGGACACGGTGACGTGCCGATGTCTGTAAGAGCGATAAAGGGTGGCGCGGTGGAGTTTCTCCTCAAGCCTTTCCGCGAACAGGACCTTCTCGACGCCATCAGGCAGGCCATCGAGAAGGATCGCATCCGGCTCCAGGAAGAGGCCGGTATGGCCGATCTTCAGGGACGCTTCGCGACGCTGACAATGCGCGAGCGGGAGGTATTGGCACTTGTCGCACGCGGACGTCTCAACAAGCAGATCGCAGCTGAGATCGGTCTGAGCGAGGTCACCGTGAAAGTCCATCGTGGCCAGGCGATGCGAAAGATGCGGGCTGACACCGTCGCCGATCTCATCAGGATGGCCGATCTTCTCGGGACATCCGAAGGCGTTGTAAAGGTCAAAGGTGGAGACCACCCTGCCGGCAGCAGATCGCGGTAGTTTCGTATCTGCGTCGGCGCGTCAATGCCGGTGGCCGAACTGACAGACAGGGTGATCCATGGTTTAGCATTCAGCCCGAACGCATCCGTCACTTATGGTTTCTTTATTTTATAGACCCTAGGCCCCAATCGAATCCCTATGTCGATCGAGGGTAAAACGGAGACCGTGTACAGTGTAGCGGTTTTCCATGCAGCCAGATATTCTCAACATCACCGACCTTCGCCAACGGCTCGAAAACGGCTCTAGGGTACGTGAAGAGCACGTATGGTGTCTCGCAAAGCATACGTTCCCTCAGCTCTGTTCGGCAAATACCGCAGCAGGGAAGCGCTTTCAAACGCTCCTGGAAGCCGATGCACTTATCGATGCATTGTTTTTGGCAGTGTCGACGTTGTGCCCTTCCGTCTCCCTCAAAGCCATACGCAGGACATGCCACGGATGGATGTGCTCGGCATCTCTGGCCATCGACGGTGCCTCACGAAAGGCAGTGGGGCGGCATGCAGACATGGAGGGTGCCGTGTTCATAGCCCTTCTCACCATCCTGAAATACCAGCGGCAGAGCAACATGAAGACAGTTTTAAAAACCGGCGAGGGTGACTGAGATGCAGGAGCAATTGCATGGAAAGCATCGTTTTTCGGGAACAATGACGGCTCTGGTCACGCCGTTCCTTGGTAATGGTATCGATTATGCAGCATTCGATCATCTGGTTGAATGGCAGATCGACCAGGGAATTGATGGCCTCGTACTGAACACCCTGATAGCCGAAGGCCCCACTCTTAAGACCGAAGAGCGCCGCAGTTTGATCAGCCGTTGCGTTCATTTGACGAGGGCGCGCGTTCCAGTCATCGCAGCGACTGGCACCAACAGCACTGCCACGACATGCGAAAGAACCATTGAGGCTGAACAACTCGGTGCAGACGCAGTGCTCATCGTCCAGCCCTACTATAGTCGGCCAAGTCAGAAAGGCATCATTCATCATTTCGAGGAGGCTGCGAAGCGGGTTCAGCTGCCGATTTTCCTTCACAACGATCCGCGTCATACCGCTGTGGAGATAAGCCATTGCACGTTGAATATACTTTTGCAGATTCCGAACGTGGTCGGTCTTGTTGACGACACCTGCACTATGGCGCGCATTGCCAAGTCTGTAGATCAGGCCGCAGCCGATGTCATATGTCTGTGTGGCGATGACTTCGCCGGTGACGACGCGATTGCAGCATCGCACGGATCGATATCGGCTGTGGCCAATCTGTGCCCTGCGACCGTTTCCTCCACGCAGCGGGCGATAAGGGCAGGTGATGCACACCTGGCACAACACATTCATCAACAACTGCTTTCGCTGGCAAGTGCTGTATCCCTTGAAAATACCTCGGCATCCCTAAAGCACGCATTGACTTGCCTGCGCGGCATTGATGATGCAGTCCGATTGCCAATGACAAATATCAGCGACGAGACAGCCCACGCCGTCATGCGGGCGCTGAAGCCTCTGCGACACGCCCGCCCTCGTCGTCCTCAATCACCTTTGATTTTGGAGGCACGAACTGAGCGCATTTCGCAAGGCGGTAATCGTCCTTCCTGAAAGCACAGGACTACGCCGACCATAGAGTTGAGGTTGGAAACACCATTCTTTCAAGGAGTTATTACAGATGCACGGACGCTTAGGACTTTACTACAGACTTCAGTCGGAACTGCGGCGACGGGTTGCAACAGACCAGGCTGAAGAACGCAAAACTCCAATTGAACGCCGAAAAGCCGTTACAGAACTGACGATGTTTGTTCGCCTGTTCGCCGTCGTTGGTGGACTGATGTTCGCGGTGTCGCTCATCATGGGCAGCATCCAATAAACGAAAAAATGTCCTTTTGACATCGAGATAAGACGCAAATTTTCTCACAGGAAGAGACGATGCAAGACAAATTTGGACCCGGCCCGAACGCAGGAAATCGGTTCACGATCAGGCGAAACAGGAAAGGCTGCTGGCTTGTGTGTGACACGCTCGGCCTGATTGGTGGCATATTCGTTGACAAAGCGTCTGCCATTCGTTTCGCAAGAACCGAAAGCTGCGACCGTTCAGATCGTTTTTACTGGGGGCGTGGAAAGCAAAGCCTTGAGGTCAAGGATCTTTTCAATGTCGGCTCAACACGGCGCCATCCGGCCCGGGTACAGTTTCGGAGCCAAAATTGATGTTCAGATATCGTTTGCTACGGACGTTCATAAGAGGTGCGTTCAAGTTCCTTTTTCTTGCCGTCATCACATCAAGCGCGATCATCCTCACAGTCGCTCCGACGATTTTTCGCGGTTTCTCCTGACATCACAGATGGAGCAAATCACTATGAAAGTGAAAGATATCTACGCATACCAACTCGATGGCGTTGAAATAGAATGGAAAAACCTCACACGTTGTGATGATTACCGTTGTAAACTTGCGAACATCTATGCCTTGGAACAGGACGAAGGCCAGCGAAAAATCCAGCTCGCTAAACTCCTCAAGTTTGAAGAGTTCTATGGTGCCGCAATCGAAGCTGGGCGAAACATCGGCTCACAGGGGAATTTTCTTGTCGAGCCGCATCTCGGTTTTCTTCCAACGGGCCTCTGCATGTCTGTCTATCTGATCTGGAAGGACGACGATCATGGTAGCATGTACGTCGTTTCGCCGGTCGAGATGCCTCATCTGGAAAATTAGCGCCCTATAGCCATCCAGATTTTCTGAACTGGTAATACAAGATGCCGCAGAGAGAAAAGATGACTGCCAAGACGACATAGTAGCCGTACTGCGTCTCAAGTTCGGGCATATGCTGGAAGTTCATCCCATAGATCCCGGCGATGGCGGTGGGGACGGCCAGGATTGCGGCCCATGCTGCCAGCTGTCTGGTGATCGTGCCCTGACGCTGCATTTCAAGAAGATTGCTGGCCTCGAAAACGGATGTCACCACTTCGCGCAGGCCTGACACCATTCCCTCAACCCGTCTTACGTGATCGTGGACATCGCGAAAATACGGTCTTGCATTCTCGTCGATGCACGGCAACTCAAGATGGGTCATCCTGCCGATCATTTCTGACATAGGCCCCAGGACGCGCTGAAACAGGATAACTTGCCGGCGCATCCGGAAAAGACGTCTGATCTGGTCGCGTTCGAGAAAGGAGATCAACATATGTTTCTCCATTTCGAGAACCCTGTCTTCCAGCTTCTCGACCATCGGCAGATAGCCATCGACCACAAAATCGAGGATACCGTGGAGCACATAATCCGGGCCATGTTCCAGAAGCCGCGGCGACTGTTCGAGTTGCTCCCGCAATTCCTTATGCCCACGGGCCGACCCGTGTCTGACCGTGACCACGTGGTTCGGACCAACGAAAACATAGGTCTCGCCATAGGCGATCTTGTCACCCTCGAGATATGCAGTCTTTGCGACAACGAAAAGCCGGTCGCCATAAACTTCGACCTTCGGGACCTGGCCGCCCTTCAAGGCATCCTCGATGGCCAGCGGATGCAGCCCGAACATAACCTTCAGGCTTGCCATCTCCTGCGCCGTGGGTTCCGTCAGTCCGATCCAGGCGAAGGCATTGTCGCCCGTCTCAAAAGGCTGATCGTTCAAGGGAACGTCCTCTGCCCGTTTGCCCGCACGGTACATATAGGAGGCGACAACTGTCATCTCGTTCCTTTCAAGAACAGGTTACGGCCTTGAGCCGGATAATGTCGGGGGATGCGGCCCGGTTGCGGTTGCTGAACGCAGAGCGCGGTCAGTTCCTCTTGTATTTACGTCAAACTAAGGCGGATTGAGAGCCGGATTCATGGAAAAATAGAGACGTGAAATCCGTCAATCTTCTCTTCTTTTTTCTGTAGATGGATATGCCGAGCGCGCCGCACAAGCATGCCATTGACGACGAATGCTGCAGTGCACATATAAAAGCAGTCGATTTTTTAACTTGAACAACCCGCTACCGATCTAACGTTGGCAAACGCGCGCAGTGCGCAGAAACTGAGAGTATGACGTCACAAGCGGCCTTGTTGCTGGTCAACCCGAATTCCCGCAAAGGGAGAGACAGTCTGCCAGAGGTGCGACGGTTACTGGAGCAAGCTGGAATCCGTTTCACCGAGTTGCCGGGCGACTATGCGGGTACGACGTCCCAGGCGATAGAAGAGCATATCGGCTTGGTCGATCGTGTCATCGTCGGCGGTGGTGATGGCAGCCTGAATGGGGCGGCAAGCGGACTTTTGAAAGCAGGGCTTCCCTTGGGTGTTCCGCCGCTTGGAACGGCGAACGATTTTGCCCGCACCATAGGTCTACCGCTGGATCTTGCTCAGGCAGTGGGTGTCATTGCCAAAGGCAACACGACCAAGATCGACCTCGGCGAAGCGAACGGGCATCCATTCTTCAATGTGGCAAGTGTCGGCTTCAGTGCCGATCTGGCAATGTCGCTCACCGAAAAGGCCAAGAAGCGTTGGGGCACGCTCGGCTACGGTATCGTCGCTGCCCGGTTGCTCGCCAGCTCAAGACTATTCACCGCAACGCTTGAGCATGACGGCCAAACCGAAGAACTGCGAACCTTGCAAGTGGCTGTCGGCAATGGGCGCTTTTACGATGGTGGCATGACCGTGCATTCAGATGCCACGGCGACAGACGGCATGCTGGATTTCTATAGTCTCGAGGTCGACCATTGGTGGAGATTGTTGGCGCTTTTGCCAAGCTTGCGCAAGGGTACGCATGGCGACTGGAACGATGTCCGGTCGTTCTCGACCAAACATCTGACCATTCGCACAAGCAATCCTCGCGCGGTCAATCTCGACGGCGAGTTAAAGACCAACACACCCGTGACGTTTCATATCAGGGAAAAGGTAATCTCGGTCTTCATTCCCTGACAGACGCGAATTCATCTCCAATCATTTCAAAATACAAAGGCTGCATTTTTCATGGCAACGGGTCTCATAGCGCTTCTGGATGATGTCGCGGCAGTCGCAAAGCTGGCTGCTGCGTCACTCGATGACGTTGCGACGCAAACGGTCAAGGCCACTGGTAAAGCAGCAGGTGTCGTGATTGATGATGCTGCCGTCACGCCGCGATATGTGGTGGGCCTCAGTCCCGCTCGTGAACTCCCGATCATCGCCCGCATTGCTTTGGGTTCGTTGAAGAACAAACTTGTGTTTCTTTTGCCGGCAGCGCTTCTTCTCGGCTTTTTTGCGCCGTGGGTCATTACGCCCCTGCTTATGGTCGGTGGTGTTTACCTCTGCTACGAAGGTGCCGAAAAGCTCTATTCGGTGTTTTTTCCGCATGCTGCGCATGATCATGAAAAGAAGGTTCTGGGCGAAGAGCTTGATCCGGTCGCTCTTGAAAACCAGAAGGTCAGCGGCGCGGTTCGCACCGATTTCATCCTCTCTGCGGAAATCATGGCGCTGACACTGGCTGATGTCTCACAGTCCAGTGTCTCTATGCAGGGCTTTGTGCTCGCTGCCGTGGGTATCCTGATCACACTTGCCGTTTACGGTTTCGTCGCGCTTATTGTTAAGGCAGATGACGTCGGCATCGCGATGGCCAAGACCTCATCGTTGGCCCTTCAGGTCATTGGTCGCGGTCTCGTCTATGGCATGCCGATCTTCCTCAAAGTGCTGGCGGCTCTCGGCACTGCGGCGATGCTGTGGGTGGGAGGCAGCATTCTGGTTCATGGGCTTGCCCAGCTCGGCTATGCTGGTCCGGAACATCTCATCCACGATGTTTCAGCCGCGGTCGTTGCTGCCATCTCTTTCGCTCCATCCGTCGTGGGTTGGCTTGCGACGTCTGTTCAGCAAGCTGTGCTTGCTATCATCATCGGTGCTGTTGCTGTGGTCGCGATGGGCAATTTGATTGTACCGATGTGGCGGAAAATACGCGAAATTAGACCTATCTGATGAACTCGATTTGAGCCCTCTCTGGACGGTCAGCATTATCGCGAGCTTTAGATGGTTCTAAATAGGGGCGGGAACAAGAGCAGTCCGAAATCGTACGCTAAGAGCGAACGGAAGGGGAACTTATGCGACTCGCCGTAGCCCGGCTGGCAGACGAAGCGATCGAAATCCGTCGGGCATCTGGTGTTCGGCATCCCAGGTGTAGATGCCGGTAAGGTTGATGTGCTCCCAACTGAGCGGCGAAATATGCTTCAACAAAGTATCGGGAATATTTCGACCCTCTCGCTTCAACTGCGTGATTGCGCGGTCGAGATAGACTGTATTCCAGTGGACGATTGCACTGACAACGAGGTTGAGACCAGAGGCGCGGAATGCTTGGCTCTCGAACGACCGGTCGCGGATTTCGCCCCGCTCGTGGAAGAACACAGCGCGTTTCAGCCTATGAGCGGCCTCGCCCTTGTTGAGACCAGCTTGGCATCTCCGCCGTAGTGCCGGACTTGAGTACCATTCGATCATGAAGAGCGACCTTTCGATAGGCCGAATTCGCGGAGCGCCCTCGCGAGATGGCTTTGCTTTGGCATTGCGGACAATTTCTTGAGGATGGTAGACGGCACCACGGACCGCGTCGTGATCGACGCCGCAAGATGGAGCAGATCGTCCCAATGGTCGAGGATCAGATTGGCATTGATCGGCGCCCCGATGTGGTTCGACAGCGCCGGATATGCATCACCCTTCTCGAACGTATGGAACTTCCGATCTTTGAGATTACGCAGTCTTGGTGAGAACCGCTTTCCGATCAAGGCGAACAGCCCGAACATGTGATCACTGGCACCGCCAGTGTCGGTAAAGTGCTCCTGGATATCGAGTACCGTGTCCTGATCGAAGAGCCCGTCCAGCACATAGGCCGCCTCGCTCTCGGTGGGACTGATGGGCAAAATGCTGAAGTAGCCGTATTGATCTGACAGATGGCTATAGAATTTCGATCCGGGCTCGCTACCGTAATGCAAATTGATGTCGCCGCGCTTTGCAGCCCGGTCGCTCGCACGGAAGAATTGGCCATCGGACGATGACGTTGTGCCATTGCCCCAAAGGCGCGAATGCGGATGCTGGGTGTGGGCATCGGTGATGCACGCTTGAGCCGTGCGGTATGTCTCCGATCGCGCGTGGAATGTGCGCATCCACCCAATCTGGTGAGCGCTAATCCCTTTGGAAGCGCCCGCCATTCGTTTGGGGCCAAGGTTCGTAGCATCGGCCAGTACACCAGCGAGCATTGCAGAGACATTTTTTGGTACGTCGCCGGTCCGAACATGCGTGAACTGATCCGCAAAGCCGGTCCATTCATGCACTTCCCTTAACAGATCGGGAACCTCGACCAACGGATACATATCGCTGATCTCGGCATTCAGTGCCTCGGCGGCCGCAGGGACTTCGCTGGCGGCTGGCGTAACGATCAAGGTTCCGGCTTCAAGACGGACTCCTTCGAGCTTTCCGGATCGGACTCGATGCGCCAGACGCTTCAGGTTGAAGTCGAGCATCTGACGGGCCTCGGCAAGCCACTGCGCGCCGTCGCCCTGGACCCCCAACCCGAGCCGATCCTCTTCTTTCATTGTTATGAATGTCGACCGCGGCATCAGGTGTTCGTCAATCGGTCGGAAAGATCGGCTGCCGTCGACCCAAATGTCAGCAGATCTCAGCCGATCGCGCAAAGCCGCGAGCGTCGCGATCTCATAGAGACGGCGATCAGGTTTTTCCCTTTCGAAGATCAGCCGTCGATCAGTTTGGCTGAGGTGAGTGACCCGGACGCGATCCGGGAGTGTCCGCCGCTTGTCGGCATACAGCTGTTTCAGCAGCGCAATTGCCGCTAGAAGTGGATCGTGGCGACGCGCTGAACGAAACGTAAACGCCTGCAGAAAGGGGCCGGTATATTTGCCAACGGTCGCATATTGTTCACCGGCCACGACCAAAGGCGAAGCCTCGTTGTCATCAACCATCGACTCGAGTTCAGGCTTCATTCTCAGCAGCCGGTGCCATCCGACTTTCTGGTCGAGAACCTCCAACGCGTTCCGCCCATAATCGTTCGCGGACTACAGAGCAGTGATCGTATCGAGGAACATGCGCAGCGCTTTGGCGGTGTTCGCTCTGCGGTCCATCTGCCGCTGCTTCTTTCGATTGTTGGCTTGCGAGAACAACTTGCCCATCAGCTTGATGAACATCGTCACCGCATCATCCGTGAGCTTCTGGCAAAGCTTGATGACTTGAGCCACAATCAGAGCGTGGCGACGGCTGGCATTGAAGTCCTTGGCAAGCCAGGCCGGGGTTGCGTTACCCTCCCGGATCATCTGGTCCCACCGTCCTGCTGATATGCGCGCCTGTAACGTCGGATCGATCTCCAGCTGCCGCAGAAAGGCTATCCGCTCTGTCAGCCCGACCAGATTCGACGCACCTGGCGCTTCTGGCGCCGAGCGTAGCCAATGGAAGCGCGTCTGGCCGATCGACGGGTCCACTTCTAACAGCCGGTCCAATGATCGGAGCGTATCGAGCGGGATCTCTTTAATCAGAGTTGTCTCTGCCCAACGGCGGGCTATCGCACGGCCGGCAAGGCCAATCCGTTCGATCGTGTCGATCGCCGGTAGAAGAGCGCCGCGTTCACGAAACGCGACGACAATCGAACTGACTATCGCAGCACCGTCGTCGGACGTCGCCGCCGCCTGAATTGCAGACAATAGTGCGGCGCGGCGATCTTGCAGCGTCGCGCTTCTCGTATCCAGATACATCATTAGCCGTGCTGTGTGATCCCGACGGGTTTCTTCACGGCGTGCATAGAGCGAAAATGCTTCCGGGGCGGCGCCGATCTGATCAGCAACATATTTAAGCATGGCGCGTGGCGGAATTTCTTCTGCCCCCAGCACTCGACCCGGGTATCGCATCAGACATAACTGAATGGCAAAGCCAAGCCGGTTGTGATTACGTCTGCGCAGTTCGATCTCCAGGCGATCGGCCGGTGACAATGAGTAGTGTCGGATTAAGCTGTCCTCGTCGACAGGGATATCGACAAGCTTTCGGCGATCTTGATCTTTGAGAAGCTTGCGCTTTGCCATAGCCCGAATCCATTCATAACCAATCTGCGCTTAGCGTTGTCGAGTAGGGCCGGACACAGAAATCAAAACCAGCGAATATCGATGGCAATCCACAGAGATCCAATGCCCAAGATCTACTGTACGGCATTGTTCATGCTTCGTTCGGCCTTAGCGTACGATTCGGACTGCTCTTGTTCTGACCCGAAAAAGCGTTTAGAAAACGTTCGAATGTGCCGTTCACTTCGCCGCGGCGTTCGAACCGCTGCTGGATTTCAAAACAAGATTTAGCCTGTAACCAAGGGCGTCAGCTACCTTCGCAATCGTCCCAAACTCTGGGTTGCCATCGCCACTTAATGCTCGGTAGAGAGCAGGTCGCGTAAGTCCGGTATTCCGAGAGAGATCCGACATGCCGCGCGCGCGCGCGACAACACCAAGAGCGCGAGCGATATGGTTTGCGTCTCCATCTTCGCTAGCAGCTAAAAGATATTCAGCGATCGCTTCCTCACTCCCAAGGAATTCGGCGGAGTCGTACTCAAATGTCTCAAGTGGCATGCGATTACTCCTTCAATTGCTGTGCTAGTTTTTTAGCTAATCGAATGTCTTTGTCCTGGGTACCCTTGTCGCCACCGCAAAGAAGAACATAAACGACCGACCCGTCCCGGACAAAATAGACACGATAACCAGGCCCATAATTAATGCGGAGTTCGCTCACGCCTTCGCCGACTGGCTTTACATCCCCAGGATTTCCCGCAGCGAGACGGTCAATGCGGTCGGCAATTCGAGCTTGAGCACGAAAGTCTTTTAGCGTTTTGATCCAGTCCGCATAATTACGGGTGCGCCTAATCGTGAACATGAGTTTATGTAACCCATAGGGGACATAAACTCAAGGCGGTGGCGCTCTGGGGGCTGGATGTTTTGATCTTTTTATCACAAATGTCAGCCATATGATTGCCGCGGGTCCAATCTTCATCAAATCCGAATGGCCTGTTTTTCCTGTTGCGGCTGTCCATAGCGTTTTGCCCGCTTTGCGTGGCCTAAGACCGAGCACTCCGAGCGCAAATTGATGCAAATACAAGTGACCCAAGCGACGGGGCCGCCGGTTCGTATCTCATCAAGGCAACAGCATTACAAGCTGCGAAGGCTTAGGCAGCTATGCGCGCCCCATTTCGGTCGTTCCTGCCAATAGCCTTGGCTCCAACCAGCGCACGTTGCTCGGCTAGATCGAGGGGTATCCTGAGCGTAGCCCGAGATTAAGGACCACCCATTTCAGAGTGTTGCAGCCTCCCAGTCTGGAGCAAAAGGTGGATCAACGTAGCGTACGTCCTTCGGCAGAGCCGCGATAGCCGCGCGGTCCTCCTCGTCGAGGTGAATGTTGAGCGCATCGAGATTGGCTCGCTGGCCGGACGAGCGAGCGGCTTTGGGGATAGCGATGACGTTTTCCTGATCCAGAAGCCAGGCTATGGCGATCTGGGCTGCGGTGGCGCTGTGCTTCTCACCGATCCTAGCGAGAACGGGATCCTTTGCCGCCCGGCCTTGCGCAAGCGGCGCATAGGCGGTCATCGGAATACCCCTGCGGCGAAGGTAATCCAGCATCGGCGTCTGCGACAGGAACGGATGATATTCCACTTGATGAACGGCGATGGGGGCGCCGATTTCCTCGATCGCATGCCGTATCATGGCAGGTTGAAGTTGCAAACGCCGATGGCGCGCCAACCCTTCCTCCTTCAGTTTGGTGATGGCGTCGAACGTGGCGCTTATGTTCATCTTCGCTGATGGCCAATGGTGAGCGTCCGGCGAAAGCGTTTTCGGGTGTCGAGAGATGGAAGCTATGAGCCGCGTTTCATTTCATCGGCCATGACGCGGTCGATTATTTCAGGATCGCACTGTGTGTCGATGAGGAACTC
>Ga0160467_100468_pt1 | contig 39503 bp, 22 predicted proteins | sample HID1972I_E11MG_FD_108221 | JGI IMG/M metagenome (GOLD analysis project Ga0160467, IMG submission 108221) | Enriched pill bug-associated microbial communities from UW Madison campus, WI, USA - HID1972I_E11 MG | ecosystem: Host-associated > Arthropoda: Insects > Digestive system > Unclassified ... | reverse complement strand
GGTGTCGCACTTGGTGTCGCACTTGGTGTCGCACTTGGTGTCGCACTTGGTGTCGCACTTGGTGTCGGACTTGGTGTCGGACTTGGCTCTGACGTCGGGGTCGGGCTCGGCTCCACCGTTGGGCTCGGACTTGGATCTACCGTCGGGGTCGGGCTCGGATCTACCGTTGGGCTCGGACTCGGCTCGGCCGTCGGGGTCGGGCTCGGATCTACCGTTGGGCTCGGACTTGGCTCTGACGTCGGAGTCGGACTTGGATCTACCGTCGGGCTCGGCCCTGACGTTGGGCTCGGGCTCGGCTCCACTGTTGGGCTCGGACTCGGCTCTACCGTTGGGCTCGGACTTGGCTCTAGCCCCTTCTCCTCAAAAGATATTGTATAGATGCGAGTGCTGCCATCCTGTGCAGTCACATGAACGAATGCAGTACCTGGTAGTGAATCGGCTTGCTCCACAACTACTTCGGAAGATGCTGATACTAAACTTGCTGAAACAAGTGGAAGTTCACTATCCTGCTCCAGCTCAATGTCATAATGCTTTCTAGTTGGATCAAATTCTATAATCGTCTTTCCATTAAGAGTAAGATTGGAAAGATCTCGGTTACCATCCGCTAAAGGTACTATAGCTGTTGGATTCCAGCCATCATTGCCTGCAAGTAGTAACTCTGGCATATATGCCGAGGCTTCCTCAGCTGTCAACTGCTTAGACCAGCTCAATCTGCTCTTGGCACTGGCACCAGGACCATAGCTGGCATACTCTCCATAACGTGCAGTTTTTTCATTGTTTACATTGCCCCAATTATTCCAGCCTAATGGAGAAATATGCTCTCCCATATAACTTTTTATATATATAACATGTGCATCTGCTCGCCATGGTCTGCCCAATGCAACATTCGTAACCCCAGGCTCGCTAGTAAGATGGCTATTGATGAATACATAGCCCGGCTTTGCTGGAGCAGTAGATGCTGCAGTGACATAACCACCTCCTACGCTATGAATCACGCTATTCTCAAAAACTGCCGTTGCACCACCAAATATAAAATCCACTGTTCCTTCTATATAGCTGTCTACATAGTAGTGACGTCCATTATTGGCATATAGCGTATCTTGATGTCCCTTTAGGCTCACATTGCGTAATATTAGACGATCAGCATTAGCATATAACGCTACTGCTTGCCCTGCGCTAATCCCTGCATCGTTTTGAATGGTTAAGTTCTCTGCTGTAAAGTTGCTTGCCTGTACCCTAAAGCTATAGCTGTTTGATGTTCCAAGATTGTTTCCATTTTCATCAGGCGTGCTAGCCGAGTCACCATATACTAAAATCGTCCCATCTCGGCTTTCACCAATCATGCGAACATTGATTTTGGATGAAGGTAGATCTAATTTCTCGCGATACGTACCATCTTTAATTTTAATAATCGTTGGACTTGAGCTATTGTTGGGTACTGCATGAATGGCATCCTGTATTTTCATATATTGTGCACTACCATCGGTAGCGACGGTTAGCACGGCAGCAGGCACCTCCTGAATCGTTGCAGAAGCGTTTCCTTCTCCAGCATCATTAGATGCCGTAACATTATAGTAATAGGTCACGCCATTCGTTAGATCAGAATCTATAAATTCCGCTTCCGTAATCTCACCAGCAATGACTATAAATGGACCAGATGGCGATTCGCTGCGTTTGACAGAATACGTATCTGCATTCGGTACAGCATCCCATAATAACGTGATGCTTTTATCATCAGGAATAGCAGCTACCCTTTCCGGAGCAGGAAGCGTCTCATCATTGTCTGACGGTTTTACACTGACAACTGCTGAATCCAAGCTTTGTACGGATGAATTGGCAGCAGCAATTTTATAATAATATGGCTTTCCATTGGTTAAGCCGGAATCCTCATATTCCGTTCCCACCACTGATGGCTCAATCATCGTGTAGGGTCCGTAAGGTGAGCTTGCACGCTTCACAGAATAGTACTGTGCACCTTCTACATTATCCCATTGCAGTAAGACTGCGTTGTTTAGCGGTAATACATTCAATATTGGTGTCGCTAAAGCTGCAATAGGAGTACCAACTACAGATTCAGAATCTTCACTCTCTCCACCGATCCCAGTCGCAATAACGATATAATAATACGTCGTATCATTATCAAGCCCACCGTCTCTATACACCGTTCCATCAACATTAGAGGCAATGACGGCGAATGGTCCTTCCATACTCAAGCTACGTTTCACTTTATAGGACAAAGCATGTTCAACAGCATCCCACGATAGCTCAACCTGAGCATTTCGAGCTGCCGCTGTTATATGATCTGGTGCAGCAGGCTTCACAGCATGTTCAGACGGTACAACAGCCACTTCATTCGATGCTCCGCTTTCACCAAGGGTTCCAGTTGCTGTAATCACATAGTAATACGTTGTTCCATTTGTTACATTCTGATCGATATACGTTGTATCGGGTATTTCATCTGCGATCATCATGTATGGACCGTCTGCATTAGTACTGCGCTTTATGGTGTAGTAGCTTGCTCCGTTCGCAGTATTCCACTCTAGCTTAACCATCCCATTGCCCGGTGTAGCCGACAATCCCTTCGGACTGTCTACTTCTTCGATATAAACTTTCAAATTATCGTAGTAGATCGTACCTTTCCCGGTCCCAGGAGTCTTGGCAGTTATTCTACCAATCCCTAACTCACTAAAGTCAGACTCTAACGGTGCATTTTTCTCTACTAACTCATTATCGATATAAATATCAGCAGATTGACTCGCTACATTAACGACAAGCTTCAGATTGTACCATTGATTGTCTAGCGGTGGATCCATTAACTTATAATCAGCACCGTTTCGTTTGTACACCAACGTATAATTGTTCTCTGCAATAGGTGCTGTTGGCTTTCTAAGCTGTAATGAAAGAGCGGTTTTACTGCCCGATTCATTCTGCAAGCTTAGTACAGTTGATGTTCCTGGCCAGCCCTGTGCAGTAATATCAGCCTCTACTACAAAGGTTCCCTGTTGAGCTTCAAAGCCACGGAAAAATTCAGTGCTGCCCACACCATTATCATATAAGATCAACACACGTTCAGAGGGATTGCCGACAGATGCTGCTGGTGTACCCGTAACAACTACCTTATGGTCCAGATCTGCCGGGTTAGGTGTGAAGGTAAATCCTGCTGGTGTCGTATCCAGAGCCGTATTCTCAAAATCTTCATTTAATAAATAGACGGATTCCGTACCACCTTGTGGGGTTGCAGCCGCTTGATTGGAATATTTGCTCTCGCCCAATGCTCCTACAGCAGTTACAACATAATAATACGTCGTACCATTCTGCAGAGCTCGATCGGTATAAGTAAGCTCTGTAATACCATCTGCAATACTCTCATAGGGGCCACCATTGATCGTACTTCGTTTTATCGAATAAGAACTGGCGCCGTGGGATGCTGTCCAATCCAGCTGAACCATACCGTCTCCTTGCTGAGCAGTCAGCCCCTTCGGACTTTGTACAGGTTCAACGTAAACCTTGATATTATCGTAATAAATGATTCCTTTACCTGTTCCAGGTGTCTTAGCATTAATACGGCCAATGCCTGTTGTACTAAAGTCAGATTCCAATGGAGCATTTTCATCAACGAGTACATCATCAATATAAATATTTGCTGTTTGCTCTGGTACATTAAAGGAAATTTTCAGATTGTACCATTGGTTGTTTGCTGGAGGATCCATTACTTTATAATCTGCTCCACTTCTTTTATAAACCAACGTATAATCTGATTCCGCAATTGGTGCGGTAGGCTTGCGAAGCTGAAAAGATAAAGCCGTTCTGCTGCCAGATTCATCTTGAATATTTAACACTGTAGAAGTGCCCGGCCACCCTGTTGAGGTAATGTCTGCTTCTAGTGTAAATATCCCTTTTTGCGGAACAAATTTACGGAAAAACTCAGTACTGCCCACACCATTATCATAGAGAACTAAAGCTTTATCTGATGGATTACCAACGGTACTTGCTGGAATATCAGTAACCACCACTTTATGGTCTTGACCTGCTGGATCAGGAGTAAAAGTAAAGCCCGGCGGTACCGTTTCATTCATAGTGCTTTCAAAATCTTCGTTAATGAAATAAATTGTCTCCAATTCACCATCTGGTACAGCTGATATTACACTAGAGCTGAAGCTCGATCCGGTATCGTTATTCGCCGTAACGTAATAGTAATACGTCATTCCAGCAAACAAATTACGATCGATGTAGGAGGTTGTATCGATATCTGAAGCAATTAACGTGTACGGTCCTCCTGGAATTTCACTTCGATATAAACGGTATGAATCCGCAACGGATACTTCATTCCACGATAGGGTCAATGTTTTATCACCTGCTGTTGCTGTTAAGCCTTCAGGTGCAGAAGGATAATTCGCATCCAAAGCTCGAACCTGTGCATGCGTAAAATCAGAGCTATTATATTTATCTACATAATCTTCAGCCTTAGAAGCATCAACCGCTAAGCCAAAATATACCGTTTCAGCCATCGGTATCGTTACTGTATCCATTACCTTCCAGTCTGTTCCATCTGCTGAAATAAGCGATGTAATTTGATTGTCTAAACGTACCAGCTTCACCCAATACGGCGTTTTTATAAAGTCGTCAGGTACAATTCTCGAAGCGGATGAATTGGTTTCCGTTCGTTTAAACGCAATCGCCTTCTGACCGTGCTTCTCATAAGAAATGAGCAGCGCTGCGAATTTTGAAGATGGAGTTAAGCTTTCCCGAATCATTAAGCCTGCCTCAGCACCATCGTCTGTTGCAGTTACACGTTCAATTCTAGCTATAATCTCTCCATTTCCTGTAAGTGTCTGATAAGCATAATGGAAGCGATCTTCTGCACCATACCCAATATCACCTGCTGATTTTACTGTGACATCTGAGGAAGAAACTCCCAACTGCGTATGCCCTGCGATTGCTACTGAGCCAATATCTGTTGACTGCCATGGCAATATATCTCCCTGTTTATTAACATGAACGGCAACATTGCTTGACTGAGTGGAAGCCCCTGTGTCGTCTATTGCCCGTGCAGTAATAAAGTACGTTCCATCGTTTACATTTTCCCATGTGAACGAGTATGGAGCGCTAGTATCTTCTCCAAGCAATACATCATTCATATAAAACTGTACTTTATCAACAATGCCATCCACGTCATCAGCTTCTGCATTGATCTGAACATCACTACCTTCTGCTACAATCGTGTTGTCCATCGGTGCAACGACCGATACAGTCGGATTGAGTGAACCATTGCCAACTATGCTATTTAGGTAGACTTCTAAGTACGTGTAACCAGATTCATCATAGTTGTTTCTGTCCGTTGGATCATTAGGGTTGAGACCATTGGCAGCTTCCCAATCATTAGGCATGCCATCATGGTCATCGTCCACCAAAGTAGAAATGATCTGGTCAAATTCTAAGTATCCGCCCACTTCACTCTGGGAATTAATATGACGTCCAGTTCCATTGATCACATCCTGCACAATTCTCGCATCCACCGCATCTCTTCTTGGAAGAATAGCACCCGCTCCCTCCAGCACACTTTCATATGCTTCCTCAGCAGGTTCAACCGTTGCGAGCTGAGGCATTGTTACAGGTTCCGTTAATATAGAGTCAGAATTGGCGACATCCCCTACACCTTTCCAATTATCCAGCGTAACCTCGGGATAGCCGTGCATATAGTTGCCATCGATAAAGATTCGAGTGTTTTCGCTCACACCAAGAAACACTTGATTCCGTGCATTTTCATACGTATTAGCTCCCGCTTTATAATAATTGTTTCGCAGATTATAGCGTCCTTCCTCACCGCCATAAGTAGAGAAGAATCCCCAATTGTAAACCACGTTGTTGTACATATCGATTGGAAAGTTAGGTGAACCAGCGAAGCGAGGATTACGACTCACATTATGAGCGATAATATTATGATGGAAGGAGGTATTATTCCCTCCCCAGATGCCTGCATAGCCGTGTCTGCCTTTTTGATGCGTCGTCATCAGCATGCTTTCAGAAACAATAGACCACTGCAATGTTGTATTTTCATTAGCATACATGCTGAGCACTTCGTCCACGGACCAACTGAACGAGCTGTGATCTATAATAATATTTTTATGATAACGACCACCAAAAGCGTCATCCTCGCTTGGATAGCGATCTCCAAGTCTAAAACGCATATACCGTACGATGATGTTATCCGCTTGAAATGAAGTGGCATAATCGGAGACGGTTATTCCTTCGCCTGGTGCTGTTTGCCCAGCAATTGTTATATTGGATCCTGTTATTTTAAGCGGTGATTCCAAATGAATCGTACCACCAACTCGAAACACAATCGTCGTATCGCTTCTGCTTACACCTTCTCTGAGCGATCCTGGCCCCGAATCAGCTAACGTTGTCACTTCGTATACATCGCCGCCTCTGCCACCAGTTGTATACATGCCTCCACCTTCTGCGCCTGGGAATGCAGGGGTACCCACGTTGATTAGTGTCCATTTTTGTGATTCAAGACCTTCAAAGTTTTCGATCTGTACTCTTCTCGCATCTGCATCCAATGTTAAAACCTTCGTAGGATCTGTTTTGTTCACAATTTTATAATGGACATATCCTTCTTCGTTCAATGGATCAGTAACAATAAACTGCCAAAGCTGCTCCTCTTTATTCGCATCGTCAAATAATACCGAATCACCCGATAAAGTCCAATTGTGAGGTGACAGCAGTTTTTTTGTTGTCATATTGACGAGCTTATAATTGATGCCGTCTTCTGTATCGAATCTCCATCGTTCATTCGTTTGCTCTTGAGTAAACCATACATTTATTGGATCATTGTTGCTATATCCTGTAATATTGATATTATCTCCGGTATGGCCAACAATTCTGAACTCCTGCAAACGTACCGCTACCGATGCTGGAACTTCATCAGCAGATACTTGCTGTGTGGGCATGACAAAAGTATGCAAGGCACTGATCATCATCGTTGAAACAATGAATAGGATGAGTATTTTTTTCGCTTTATGATAACGACTTTTCACAATTATATCCCCTTTCAAAATGGTGTTATTGCCCTAACTTCATTCTTTAAAGCGAATAAAGCAGATTTTTCACTCCTTTCAAAAAGAATATAAACAAGTCTGTAAGCGTTATCAAAAGTTGGTTTTTGTTTGTCAAAGCTGTCACATACAGATTAAGTTCGTTTACTCAATACGTAAATAATCAACTTATTTGTTTGTAGCGTATGTAGTAGCCGCTTCTTGTATTGGAGTGGATCACTATCTTTAAAAATAAAAAGAATCATCTGATTATGAGGCTATCAGATGATTACGTCTTGTAACATGTATGGCTATATTCGTTTTTTCTTTATTTATCTGCCTTCGAGATCAAGAACAAATAAGATGAGCTTTTACTAAAAAATGATTATTGTCATAGTTATTACTGCACAGTTACAATATGAATTACTAATTATTTCCTAGAGAGGCGGTTTAGAATGAACAGACATAGCATGTATACAAAGCTCGTTTTATTCGGGTGCGCCATTAGTATCATCCCGCTGATTACTCTCGGTATTTTCTCTTATACTAAATCCTCCAGCTCGATTCAAAACCATGTCAATGAAAACAGTATTCATACAATGAATCAAATCAATACGAGCGTGGAACAGATTCTTAAAACGGTCGATCATACGATGATGTATATCATTAATTCCAATTCGGTTCAGGAAATGATTTATCGTCCTTTTACATATCGACAATTTCAAATTTACAATCAACTAAATCGAGAGTTTGGTTTGCTGCAATCTCCAGATACTAAAGTATCGGAGGTTATTCTCGCCAGCTATGAGACAGGCTGGCTCATGAACCATCTCGGATTATATAGACTCGATTCCTATGAATACGGAGATTGGCTGCTGGAGTTTAAGGATACAAAGCAAAACACGATATGGACAGTGGTAGAGACAGAGATGCTCGGTTCGACTGGCAATTTAAGCTTAGGTTGTGATTATACGATCGCACTAGTAAAAATGACGCCCATCTTTACTAACGTGAAACGAGGGATTGCTGTAGCGACCATACCTGGCTGCAAACTAACTGAGCTCATTGATGTCCCCTCTGCAAGCGAGGTCATGGTTATCGATGAAAACAATCAAATTATCATCCATCACGACAGCGAGAAAATTGGTAAGTTTCTTACCGATCTGAACGGAATCTCTGAAGAGGATCTACATAAATTCCAAGATAACTCCGGACAGTTTCTATTCGACAAAACAAATCGCTCTATCTCAGTCACCTATGTTAAATCAACCTTTAATGATTGGACATATCTTTCTTTTACTGAGTTGTCCGAGTACACTAAAGAATCCAGATCTATTGGTTGGTTTACCTTTTATGTTTGCCTATTCATAATAACTATCACAGTGCTATTCGTTTGGCTTGGCAGTCACAAGGTGTACACGCCTATAAGGCAACTTTTCCTAGAAATTGCGCAACGATTACCTGGAGAGTCTTCGAATAAAAATGAAATACAAATCATCAATGAGCATGTTAGCGACTTATTCCATTCCAATACAAGACTCACTCAAGAGCTTGCTAAAAACTCTGAACAAATCATTAATCTTTTCCTACATAACCTTTATATCGGAAGTAGCCATTCATCTGAAACGGAAGCCAAATTAAAGCAGTTCCAATTGTTCGATCGCACTTCTAGATGGAACAATGCCGTAGTCCTTACTTTGCAGATTGACTTACTAGACGATACCCGATTCGAACATCATGACCATAACCTTTTACTGTTCGCGATTAAAAATATTATCGAGGAAATGATCCCTGCTGAAGATCGTCTGCCGACTATTATTATCGATCATACACACGTCACGTTGTTAGGGAGCGAGGAAACCTCGTTAGAGAAATTCAACAACTACGTATATCAGGTAACGGAACAAATTCAAAAAAATATGAAGTCCTATTTAAGCTTAGATGTAAGTATTGGAATCAGTCTTCCATTCCTTGAAGTACAGCGAGCTTCCAGAGCTTATCATGAAGGTATGGAAGCTTTAAAGCATCGAATGAAGCTAGGAAAAGGTGTTATTATCCCTTATTTCAGCTTGAATTCAGGTAATCATCGGAATGTATATTTTTATCCAAAGCAAATTGAAAACGAATTAATTGACGCGATACGTCTTGCTGACGAAAAGCATGCACATAACATATTGAAAAATTGGCTGGATGAAGTATTTATGAGTGATCGAGCTCCGCATGAGTATCAAATATCACTTGTTTGCTTGCTGAATGAATTAATGATTGTGATGCAGGAGGCGGGTATTCCACACAAAAAGATAAGCAGCGGTGAACGTTCATTATATGAGCAATTGCTTACTCTATATATTAGCTCAGAGATCGAGGCTTGGTTTAAATCGAATATTATTGCCCCAATGATCCGTGTGTTTAAAGATCGTCAGGAATCTCAATATCATAATTTATCGGAACAAATTATCGATATCATTCAGAAGGAATTTGACCAAGACCTTACACTCGAGGAATGTGCATCAAGACTACATTATAATGTGTTCTATCTCAGTAATATTTTTAAGAAGGAAACTAGCTTGTCGTTCAGTGATTACTTGGCTAATTACCGTCTGAACAAAGCTAAAAAGTGGCTCGTTGAAACCGATCTGTCCATTAAAGAAATTGCTCAAAAACTAACGTACAACAACCCACAAAATTTCATACGTTATTTCCGTAAACTGGAGGGAATAACACCTGGGCAATATCGCAAAAATTACGGCAACCAACCAGACTAAACTTTAACTCAGGAAGCACAAGCTAAAGGATGGCAGATGAGCTCTCTTTATTGCATCGTAAACATATAAATACACTAAAAACCGTTTCCTAATAGAAGCTAGGCATGAGATTGCTCCCATGTCCCGCTCCTTCTAAGAAACGGTTTCTTTCATTACTTAAAAAGGTTGTTCAAATAGCTCCCTTTGATTACGTGAACACGCAATTATACAAGCTGGTCTGCGCTTGTTAGGCGAATACTGTAAGTCTTCGCTGTTGACTTAGCTTCGTCTTGCTCATGTACATATAGCATAATAAGCAACGATTCACCTTCTGTAACGAGTTCACCTGTATTCAAATAATGCGGCATATTAAATGGAACTTTTTCCATAGCAATATGCTTTTGCAGCTCACGCTCATTGAACTGATAGCTTGCAAATTGCTCACCTGCAAGCTCTGGCTGCTCAACAAGAGCTTTCATCCAATAAGACCATTCTGCTCTATTAAGTTCCATATCCCACCATACTTTGCGCGGCTTGTAACGATGGTTCAAGTAATAATCGAGCTTCATCAAGCCCTCAACCACCGGCATATTCATTTTTACACCATGCTGCTTGCGAGCGAAGGTTAAATAAGCCCATAAGCGTGAGAACAGATCCTCTAGCTGATGACCGATCTTCTGCCACCCTTGAGCCTCCCAAAAATCGCCGAAACTTTGGAAGAAATCAAACGGTGAGCTGAATACATGATCAACAAGATAAAGCAGTGTATGATCCATACGATGCGCATTCCAATATTTCTCCAACACGTCCTCAACGCGCTTGATGCGAACGATATCGCCAAACGGCATTAGATCATTGGCAAGCATCTCATATGGTGCTGTATCCATGTAGACGTAGCCCCACTTTTCTGCCTCTATTCTTAGCCCTGTACCGCGCAGCATCTTCAAGAAGCCAAGCTGCAGCTCCTCTGGACGCAATGCGAATACATCATTAAACGTTCCACGGAACGTATCGTAATTCTCAAGCGGCAAGCCCGCGATTAGATCAAGATGCTGGTCGATCTTTTTCGAATCCTTTACCTTCGTCACAGTACGGACGAGCTTCGACCAATTCTGTCTACGCTGTACAGCCAAATTCGTTGGATCATTCGTCGACTGCACACCAATTTCAAAGCGGAATACGCCTGGAGGAGCGTTTTCAGCCAAATAATCAAGCACTTCTGGACGCATAATATCGGCCGTAATCTCGAATTGAAACACACATCCGCGATGATTTTCAATTAGAAATTGAAACATCTCGAGCGCATAATCACGCTTAATATTAAAGGTACGGTCGACGAATTTAATGAGCTTCGCCCCATTGTCGATCAGATAGATAATATCGGCCTTCGTACGTTCAATATCAAAGTATCGCACACCGACCTCGATGCTAGATAAACAGAATTGGCAGCTGAACGGACAGCCACGACTCGTTTCGAAATAAACGATTCGATTAGCAAGCTGTGGCAAATCCTCATCAAACCGATGCGGAGAAGGCAATGTATTCAGATCGAGCTTAGGACGGCCCGGATTAATACGGATCTCTACTCCATCATCTGTAACTTTACGATAGGCTACTCCGAATACCATATGATATTTCTGAGTCGTCGAAATCTCTGTGAGCAGATGATCGAACGTTTCCTCACCCTCACCCATCACGATAAAATCAACCTCTGGCAGACGCTCCATCCAGTAATCTGTATCGTAGCTAACCTCTGGACCGCCCATCACAATTTTCAGCTCTGGTTTAATCTTTTTCAACATATTGGCGACTACAATCGTCTCTTCTATGTTCCAAATATAGCATGAGAAGCCGACTACATCTGGATTCCGTGAGAATAAATCGGATACAATGTTCATTGCAGGATCTTTAATCGTATACTCGGCAATGTCCATATCGAATTTATGACCACTAAACGCTTTTAGACAGCGAAGCGCTAGCGATGTATGAATAAATTTTGCGTTTAACGTCGATAATACGACTTTCATAAATGTACCTCTGCTTTCATTCGTTCAATTGTTCGGTTTAAATAGACTCCTATGCTCATTACACTATTGTAACGAATTATAGACAAAAAAAGAAGGCTTGTCCTGTTTCTAATTACAAAAGCCTAGCAACTCACCGATTGTTTCGATGAATAGCTAGGCTTCAATTTATGTTTATGCTGTAGTATCGATTGACTTATTCTTCTGCTGCCGGATCAAAGCTGCGAGTTGCAAACTCAGCGTCCAGCATATAGAACGCATTGCTGTCTTGTTCGATGCGTTTAAGCTTTGTGATGATACCATCAAAAAGCGCTTCCTCTTCTACTTGCTCATCGATAAACCATTTTAAAAAGTTAATCGTAGCGTGCTCGCGATCCGCAATCGCTAGATCAGATAGATCATAAAATCTTTTCGTGTTTTGAATCTCATGCTTATAGCCGTGCTCAAACACATCTAACATTGACGTATACGTATTATTCGGCTCTCCAAGTGCTTGAATCGTAGCTCGACGACCACGATCATTTAAAAACTTATAAATTTTCATGCCATGGAAGCGTTCCTCCTCAGCTTGAACTAAGAAGAAGTTTGCGAATCCATCCAAATTTTCAGCAGAACAATATGCTGCCATTGCTAGATACACATGTGCAGAATAAAACTCAAAGTTCATCTGGTCATTAAGGGCTTTAGTTAAGTGATCATTCATAATTTGTGCACCTCGCATTTCTTATTTGTAATCATTCTAACATAGAAATGAACACAAGAAAAGCGAAGTTTAACATTACCTTCCAAAAACTTTTATCCAACAATTTTCTTTAATCGTTTATACAGCTTTTCAGGCGACGATTCGATGATCGGCTGTGACTTTATCATGACGAAGCAACCTGATCTGCAGGACTTGCATTGCTTGAGACAGCCTGTTTTCTTCTGCTTAACGTCAGGGTATTTTTTCTTCATGCTTTTGTACACAGGCTTTAGACCTTGCTCTAAGCTACGCTTGCAGTACTTAATCTTCACGTCGCACCTTCTCACTGTTTATCATAAACGTCCCTGTTATTATATAAAATGATAATGATTATCATCGAGAAAGTCAAGAACGATTAGGATCATTTATGTACAATAAACAGATAAACCTTATGTAAAGAAAAAGTATGCTAGCTACGTTCTATCTTCAGGCATGCTGCAGTACATGACGTTAAGTCAGAAAAACAAAAAAAAGCAGCGAGCATTTTACAATGCTCACTGCTTTTTGAAAACGAAATTAAAGTTTAACTACGTTTTCAGCTTGAGGACCACGGTTTCCTTCAACGATGTTGAATTCTACACGGTCGCCTTCATCTAGAGATTTAAAGCCTTCGCTTACAATTGCGCTGAAATGTACGAATACATCGCTGCCACCTTCAACGGAAATAAAACCAAAGCCTTTTTCTGCATTAAACCATTTAACGATACCTTGTTCCAAATTCGTTACCACCTTATTTATATTTATTAAGTCCTTGTCTATAACAAAAAAGTCGCTTTATTGCAATCGGCCTATTCTTTACTAAAAGCCTACTGCAATGAGCGACTAAGGTCTTAATATTGAATAAATTTATTGTAGCACACGAAACCATAAAACACAAGTACTATATATTTTTCCAAGTTCATGCAAGTAGTTTACTAGTGAGGCAGCAGCTCAAGCGCTTTTTGCAGCTGTGTATCATGCTGAGAAATCATTGAGCGAATATCCTCAACTAGTGCCGCTCCTACCTCTGCATCATACTCCCCATCGACAGCTAATCCTTTATCCTGTTCATAGGATTTAAGTGCCCGTTCTGTCTGTTCATCGAACAAGCCTTCCTGAGAAGGTGCATAACCTAGCGCTTGCAAATACTGCTCAAGCAGCTTTACATCATCTCCGTAGCTTCCCCGCTTCAATTGAACACCAGCTTTAATCATACCAAGCTTAGAATATTCAGGCAGCTCTACTACATGCGTTGGTTCTACCCCAACTCCGTGAATACCATTGCCGCTAGGTGTTTTCCACTCTGCTTCGGTTAATACGAGCACCGATCCTTCTCTAAACGACTCGTACGTTTGTACAATTCCTTTACCATAAGAAGTTACTCCAACAACATTAGCATCAGCAGATTCCTTCAATGCAGCAGCTAAAACTTCACTAGCACTTGCTGAATATTCATTAATCAATACTGTAATTGGTAATTGAAGTGGATTTTTCTGCTGCGAAATATAGCTATTCGTGTGGCTTTCATTTTTGAACACCACATCTAGAATTTTTCCGCCTTCTGGTATAAATTGCTGGGCAATTTCAATCGTTGCATCCAATCTGCCACCTGGATTTGAGCGCAGATCAACAACTAGCCCCTTAAGCTCACCTTCCTGCTGGAGACTTTGCAACGCATCGGTAAATTCCTTTCCGGTATCTTCACCGAAGCGTGATATTGTAATCAACCCAATATCACCATCCAGTCGTTCTGAATGAACAGTATAGACGGGGATTTCTGCGCGTTCAATGTCAAACTCGAGTACTTGCTCTACCCCATCACGCTTAACACCAATTACAACGCTCGTCCCTTTCTCTCCTCGAACCATACCAAGCAGCTCATTCATACCTAAGCCACTTGTAGATTGCTGGTCGACAGTTACGATCTCATCATCAGGCTTAAGGCCTGACTTTTCAGCCGGCATGTCCTTTACTAGCGAGGAGATATAATAGCGATCATTCACTACCTTAATCTCAGCGCCAATTCCATAGAAATTACTTTTATAGGAGTCAACATACTGCTCGCCTTGCTCATCCGGCAGAAACTGCGAATATTGATCACCGAGTGACTCAACCATACCGACGATTGCGCCATCGACAAGCCCCTCTTGCTCTGCTCCGTATAAAAACTTCTCGTTAATCCGTTCATAGGTAGCTTGAAGCAGCTCGAAACCTTCGGCGTTCATGATTGAATTGTTTCGCTTCGTCCACAGCTGACCACCTAAAAAACCTGCTGCCAAAGCAACAATGGTGATGATGGCGATGTACGATCTCGGTTGCCGTTTATTTTGTTCATTTGCTTCCATTGATGATTCTCCTTGTTTGTCGATAATATGTTACAATCATACATAAATATATTTTGCATACTGAAGGGAGTTTTTACATACATGAGCTACAAGTTAATTGCAATTGACATAGACGATACACTGCTTAATGATGACATTATCGTAACTGAAGGAACAAAAAAAGCACTGAAGCGTGCCATTGGTGCAGGAGTTACCGTTACACTGGCAACTGGTCGCATGTTCGCTTCTGCTCAAAAAATTGCTGATCAAATTGAACTCAATGTACCAATTATCACCTATCAAGGCGCTCTAGTCAAAACGTTGCTTGATGGTAAGGTACTCTATGAGCGCAGCGTGCCTGCAGATGCAGCACGTAAGCTGCTTGCCTATTCTAAGGAGCATAATCTCCATCTTCAGCTTTATGTAGACGACGTGCTTTACGGAACAGAGGACAACGCTAGAATCCAAGCTTACTCTAAGCTGGTAAATATTCCTTATGTCGTTGAGCCTAATTTCGAGCTGTTAATTGATAAACCTAACCATAAGATGCTCATTATTGATGAGCCTGAGGTGCTTGATCAGCATATCGTTGTGTTACAGAATCTGCTTGGCGATCAGCTTCATATTACAAAGTCAAAAGCTCACTATCTTGAGTTTATGCATAAAGAAGGTACAAAAGGACATGCGTTGCAATTTATGGCTGAGCATATCGGTTGCACGATGGAGGAAACGATTGCGATTGGTGATGCGTGGAATGACCGTGAGATGGTCCAAGCGGCGGGTCTAGGCGTAGCGATGGGCAATGCGGTGCCGCAGCTGAAAGAAATTGCTGATTATATCACGCTAAGCAACAACGAGGATGGCGTTGCGCACGTGATTGAAAAGTTTGTGTTTCAGGAGAAATAAGCAAGCTTCATTATAATCGTCATCTAGGCTTATGCTGATAAAAAAAGCTGCAGGGCAGTTCCACTTCTTCCTACAACAATGGAAGTTCGAATGAGCGCTGCAGCTTTTAGTTTACGAGCCCATGAATTTATTCTAGTTATACCTACTTAACTAAAAAAAGCTGTACCTAGCATCACCTAAACGATACTAGATACGACTTCTTCCTTCTTCCTTATTCCAATCCTACATTCAATGCTATACCTTATTGCTCGTTTTTCACCTTCTTAACTTCAACGAAAGAGCTTTTGCTCATTTCACTTTCCACATGCAGACGCGATACTGCGGTAATCGCATACGTGTACGTTTCGCCCGGAACAGCGGTATGATCAATGTATAATTGCATATTTTCCTCAGTTGGTGCTACGGACGCTATTAATTGCTCTGCACTTCCATCAATATTAGCTTTCTTGCCTGTCGTACGATATATTGCATAATAGCGCGGCTGCTCGCCTTTATTGTCAGCCTTCCACTTCAGCTGCACACCAGAGCTCACATTTTTCGTTTGAGCTAGTGTAGGAGCTTTTGGCGCCTCCCCACCAAGCCATGGCATCTCAGGTATTAATGCTGGCTTAGCATACGTCGCTTTGATTGCGTAGAGTATACCGATCGGATTCGCTAAGAAATGATTGGAGCTGAACAAGATACTGCCCTGCACTCCCTTATCTTGATTAAAACGGAGCTGCGCTGGCAGCTGATCGGGATGCTCCCAATTGCTCGTGCCAACCTTATACGTCGCATGACCAATATATAGATGAACATCATGAACTTGTGCATTTTGTTCTACTTCATTCATCCACCAATCCACTAACACATCGTAAGCAGCTGCATTGTAGCCAAAGTGCCAATAAATTTGTGGTGCAATATAATCAACCCAGCCCTCTTTAATCCACGTTCTTGTATCCGCATAGATTGCAGAATAGCTTTCCAACCCATTCGTAGCTGAGCCTGTAGGATCACTTGCTTTGTTCTTCCATATTCCGAATGGACTTATGCCGAATTTGACATAGGACTTGTTGTCCTTAATCGTATCGTACAATCCAGACACCACTTCATTCACATTGCTGCGGCGCCAGTCTCCGAGATTCATTGTACCGCCTGCGCTCACATAAGCATTATATTGTACGCTGTCATCGAATGCTTGCGAGGACGGATACGGGTAGAAGTAGTCATCCATATGGATGCCATCGACATCGTATTTCTCTACGATCTCGTTAACACCTTCCGTTATATAATTTCTTGCCGCTTCGACGCCTGGGTTAAAGTATAGCTTTCCTTCATACGCTACAACCCAATCTGGGTTCAGACGCGCTGGATGATTCTCAACTAGCGCATCAACATTCGTATGCATCGCGATGCGGAACGGATTAATCCATGCGTGGAACTCCATATTACGCTTATGTGCCTCTTCAATCATAAACGCTAACGGATCATAGCCATCAGCTGGCGCTACACCTTGCTCTCCAGTCAGCCAATGCGACCAAGGGAAATATTCAGACGGGAAGAAGGAATCTGCCGTCGGGCGAACCTGTGCAAATACCGCATTGATTCCTGCTGCTTGCAGCTCATCGAGCAGCTCAACGAAATCCTCACGCTGAGATTCCGGGTCTGTATCTCCTTTTGCCGGCCAGTCAATATTTTCAACTGTCGAGATCCACGCACCACGCAGCTCGTGCTTAGGTGAGCTGATCTCATTTGTTACAACGAGAATTTGCTGCACGTTTTGCCCGTTCACTGTCGCACGAACGGTCGTCACGCCAGGTGAAATTGCTTCGATCTCTCCCGTAACTTCATCAATCACTGCAATATTCGTGTCATCAATCGAGAAGCTTACAGCATCGGTAATTTGCTTCTCTCCTTCAATTCTATACGTTCCATAGACTTTTGCCGTAATCGGCTCTCCACCTACAATCGCTGAGAAAACATCCTTAATTGCGATCGATCGAAGCTCACCAGGCTTAACCTCCAGCTCATAGCTGACAGTAAACTCACCAGCAGCATCTGTCTCATATACAGCTGTAATCGTTGCTAAGCCGTAACCTACTCCACGAACTTTGCTTCCTTCAATTGCAATAACGGATTCATCGCTAGATATAAGCTGAGCAGCGGAAGTTACATTTACGAGCTCGTTGCCATCATACACTGTGTACACCCTTGCTTCTGCTTCCTCTGTAGGAACCAAGGTGCTCGGTCCGTCAATCGCAATTCGATTAGGCAATACTGACTCACTTCCTACAGTTAAAGTGTAGCTTGCAACCGCGCCATTATATATTGCACTTAACGTCGTTGTACCTTCAGACTTTGCTTCCAACACTCCATTACTTAAAAACTGTGCTACATCAGTATTCGAGCTGCTAACAGTTGTTTGAGACAAAGGAATGTCCGTAAGCTGAGTAGCTCCCGAACTTGCAGCTACCAGTTTAGGTGCAATCGTCTCACCTAGCTGCATCGGACGAATATCTGCCCAATCAAGCTCGAGTGTGCTTGAATTGCCATAAATTAATGAAATCTGATCCACATATAATGTACCTGCTGTTTTTGCACTTGTCTCGACGTAATAAACATAATTAAGCTTTGATGGTGATATCATACTAGCAGGGAAATTAGCACTTACATACTGCCAACCATCAATCACCGTCGTCGTCGATGTGAAGTCCAGAACGGCCTTCACGCCGTTCACATCTTCAACCTGTCCTCTAATCCAATGCTTAAAGCCTGCCCCATATACCCAAAATCCAATTTTAGAAGGAGTCCCTTCGATCTTCTTTCCGGCTGAACCGTCTTCATCAGTAAAACGTATGTAGGCAGCCGACGTTCCTGAAGTTCCTGTGAAGTCATAATCTAACCTTGCCGCTGATAGCCCGTGTATTACAGGCGCCGGCTTGCTTACTTGAGATAAGACCGCCGTATCCGCAGGTAGACTCTTTGTTACAGAAACATCACTCATTTCTTCAAAATCCTCGAGTACGACACTAGATACTACATTCGAGCTCTCTTCTGCTGCAGCATTTGCTGACATTGTTGAAAAGCTTGCCAATACAATGAACCAACTTAACAAAACTAGCCCTACACGCTTTACATGCATTTTCATGTGCTCTCCTTTATCTAGCATATTAGGTTCAATAAACTTTCTAGATATTTATTCCGAAATTTTATTTCAAAATAAAACTTATCTATAAAATTTTATTCAACCCACCAATATAGTAAATGAAAGAGAACTGTTTTGTAAACGCTTTATTTCCATAATATATCTAGAGATACAAATAAATTAATCTCAATAGGTCACTAGTACCAGTATAATCCATTAGTAAAAACACTTGGCTACAACACAAAAAACACCTTTAAGTTCTCACCATAAGCATGGCTGTTTAACTTGAAGGTGTTCCTATTGCATCAAATTCTTATTGATGGCTTTTGCAGTTTTTGTTAGGGCAGCTCGAAAAATTACCGATAAAATCAAGACGATGATCGAGTACCTTGAAACCGAATTCCACTTCTAATCGCTGTTCCAGCTCAAGCAGCCAATCGTCCTTAATCTCTTCAAGCGCTCCGCATGTATGACAGATCAAGTGATGATGCATATGCTCATGATCCTGACCTCTAAGATCAAAGCGAGCAACCCCATCACCAAAATTCATTTTGGCAACAATTTGCAGCTCGGCTAATAGCTCAAGCGTACGATATACTGTAGCTAACCCAATCTCGGGAAACTTTTCCTTTACAAGCATATAGACATCTTCCGCGCTGAGATGATCCTCTTCATGCTCGAGCAGTACCCGAACGATGATTTCACGCTGTGTCGTCAATTTATATCCGCTTTCCATCAAGCTGTGTTTTATTTTTTCAATCTCAGCCTGTATATTCATGGTTTCGCCTCCTCAGCCATACAAGGCAAGCTTTTTCTAAATACTTCTCAATTTAGAATGATTCTAAAATAATGGTATGCTATTTTGCCCAATAAAGCAACAACAAAAAAAGAGATGTTAGAAAATATTTGAATCTGTTCGACTCAAACCTTCTAATTATCCCTTTATTTTCACTGTTTTGACACGTGAGCATCGGAAAGCTCGGTTGAATTCAAGATTCGATGCCGACTAAACCTTCAGGATTACTTCGTGATCAAAGCTGGACTTTTTGAACTTCCCCTTACAATAAAGGTTCAAAAAGTTCAGACTTCAGGATCGAGAAGATGAAGCAATACTAGAAAGCGAGTAGCGCAGCGTACGTTTTGGGTACGTGAGCAACGGAGCTTTCGGTAGAGCTTCATATTCGATGTCGAGTAAGCAACAACGAGTTACCTCGTCATCAAGTCTGGACTTTTTGAACTTCCACTTATAATAAAGGTTCAAAAAGTTCAGACTTCAGCACCGAGAAGATTGAATGAAACTAGAGATTGAGAAGCGCAGCGTACGGTGTTGGTACGTGAGCATCGGAAAGCTCGGTTGAATTCAAGATTCGATGCCGAATAAACCTTCAGGATTACTTCGTGATCAAAGCTGGACTTTTTGAACTTCCCCTTACAATAAAGGTTCAAAAAGTTCAGACTTCAGGATCGAGAAGATGAAACCATACTAGAAAGCGAGTAGCACAGCGTACGTTTTGGGTACGTGAGCAACGGAGCTTTCGGTAGGGCTTCATATTCGATGTCGAGTAAGCTACAACGAGTTACCTCGTCATCAAGTCTGGACTTTTTGAACAACCTCTACAAGTCGGCAAGTACTTGATACCATATCCCGCGCTTGGAGTACAATTTTTCCCGTACTTCATCCCAGCCACCAAGATAATTAATGTCGAATAAGCCTGCAGGATTTTCGAATTGATCCTTTGTAGCCTCCGCAACCGACTCATTAACCGGACGGAAGCCGTGCTTTACGAAAATTCGCTGACCTTCCTCTGAAAGCAAAAATTCATAGAATGCTTCTGCTACTTCACGATTGCCATGCTGTTCAATATGCTTATCGACCAAAGCAATCGGATTTTCAATTAAAATCGTATGCTCTGGAATAACGATATCATAATCGACTCCCTTAGCAATTCGCGCCAGTAGCTCATTCTCATAAGTGACAATGACATCGCCTACTCCGTATTCGAACGCAGCCATGGAGGCGCGACCGCTTTTATCTAAAGATTCTACATTGGCATGAATACTTTTCAAATAATTTTTAGCATAGTCCGCATCTGCGCTACCGAACTTTTCTTCGGATTGCTTTAGTCCAGCTCCATACATCGCATTTATATCCCACTGTGCGCCACCTGATGTTTTCGGATTCGGATAAAGCACCTTTATCCCTTCTCTAGTAAGATCATCCCAATCCCGAATGTTATGCGGATTATCTGCGCGGGTGCCAAGAACAACGATTGAATAAGTTACCATCCCTCGCTCACCCTGTTCGCGCCAATTATGAGTAATTAATCCTGCCTTCTCGATCAAGTCAATGTCGCCTTCCATTGCCATAATCGCAATATCTGCTTCAAAGCCACCAATAATCGCTCTGGCCTGTGTGCCCGAAGCTTCGTACGACTCCTGCAGTCTGATGTTCTGTCCTGTCTCTGCAAGCCACTTTTCCTCGAATATCGGCAACAATTCTTGCAGAGCATCTTTAGCTACTGAATAAGCACCAACAACTAGTGTTACGTCACCAGATGCTGCAGGTTGGTCAATCGATGAAGATTTAGTTGTATTACAGCCAGTTAAAATTAGACATAATAGCAGCGTTATCATTACAGCTCTTACTTTGAATCTGTTTTTCACGTCATTCCCACACCTTTTACGCATGTACTAGATATATATTGGCAACGGTTCGACTTTAAGTGGATTTTCCAGTATCCAGCTCTTATCATCATTAAACAAGTAAGCACGATGTAAAAGTACCTTCACCTTTTCCCCCGGATGAAGCACTTCCTTCTCCAACGAGCGATACGTGATCAGCTTTTGCCCATCTACTTCAAGCTCTACCATCCACTCACTTCCTCGGAAGTGCAAATGCTTTACGGCTGCATCCATCGTTGCCGAAGCAAGCACAATCTCGCCCGGCTTGCCTACTTCAACATATTCAGGACGGATAAGCGCCTTGATGCCGTCGGACTTTGACACATCCTCATAGCCTTTAAAGCATTGAATATGCTCAATAAGTGAAGATTCTCCAATAAAGCTGGCAACGAACGGAGTTTGTGGATTTTTATAAATTTCCCAAGGCGTCCCTTTCTGCTCCAGCTTGCCCTTACTAATAATCATAATTTCATCAGCGACTTCAATGGCTTCTTCCTGATCATGTGTGACGAATATTGATGTAATACCTAGCTCACTAATCATATCTTTCAGCCAAGTACGCAGCTCAGTACGAATCTTTGCATCAATCGCAGCAAAAGGTTCATCAAGCAGCAGCAATTGTGGCTCAGGAGCAAGCGCTCTGGCAAATGCGACACGCTGCCTTTGACCACCTGACAGCTGATGCGGATAGCGGTGCTCAAAGCCCTTCAGCCCAGTTAGCTCGACCAAATACTGCACACGTTCTTTAATAAAAGCTTTATTCTGCTTCTTCACCTTAAGCCCAAAAGCGATATTGTCAAATACCGTCATATGCTTGAATAGTGCATAGTTTTGAAATACAAAGCCAATGCCTCGCTCCTGCGGTGGAAGATCATTCACTCGCTTGCCATGGAAGTAAATATCGCCAGAGGTTGGCGTTTCAAGGCCGGCCAGCATGCGTAGAATAGATGTTTTTCCACCACCACTAGGACCTAGAAAACCGATGAGCTTTCCCTTTTCAATCTCAAAGCTAACATCCTGTACTGCATGGAAGCTGCCAAATTCTTTATTTAGATTTTTCACTTCGATATGCATAGCCTAGTGCACTTCCTTTCTCTTCTTCGTCCACTCCATTAAAAGCAGGAGCATAATAGAAAACGCTGCAAGTACTAAAGCAATGCCATTCGCAGCAACAACATTAAAGTTTTCTACATCCTGATACACTAGCGTTGTAGCGGTTTGCGTCTTATTGATAATGTTACCTGACACAACAAGAACTGCTCCAAATTCACCTAGCGAACGCGCTACTGTCAGTACAACACCATACATCACAGCAAAACGAATATTGGGCCAAGTTACCTTCCAGAACGTATACCAAGAATAAGCGCCAAGCGTACTCGCCGCTTGCTCCTGTTGATCACCGATTTCCTGCAGCACAGGCATTACCTCGCGTACCATAATTGGAAAGGTAACGAACAATGTCGCAAGTACCATACCCGGCAAAGCATAGACGATCGACACCCCCACATTGCCAAGAAGTGTACCTAGCACTGTATTCGGTCCAAGTAAAAGCACGATCATTAAGCCTCCAATGACTGGTGACACGGCAAATGGCAAATCAACAATGCTATTGCTCAATCGTTTAACGAGTGGTGAAAGCCAAGTAGCTCGAACTAGATATATTGACAGCATTACACCGAACAATGTGTTAATAACGGTCACAATAACGACAATGAGTCCGGTCATCTTAAGCGCATGAAGTGATTGTGTTCGCAGCAATGCATCAAAAAAGCCACTAACACCATCTGCCCAAGCACCAGTAAAGATTTTATACAACGGCACAAACAGCAGCAGCGTTACAACAACATAAGTTAACGTAATCCATAGCCTTCTCATCATGCCTGACCTCCACGATTAAGCTTGTGTATAAACCATAGAATCAGGAACGATATCGTAAGTAGCAGCACCGATACTGCCGCTGCACCTTGTGGATTATTGCTCTCAATCTCACCGAAAATATATACAGAAGCAACTAATGTTTTCCCCGGTATATTACCTGATATAAGAACGACTGCTCCAAATTCAGCAATCGCTCGAGAGAATGCGAGCATTGCTCCGCTCAATATGCCTGGAAGCATCGTCGGAAATATAATTTGAAAAAAAGTTCGTGACTTGGACGATCCAAGCGTGTAAGCAGCTTCCTCTTCGGATTGATCCAGTTCCTCTAACAGTGGCTGCAATCCACGAATGACGAACGGAAACGTTACAAACACCATCGCTAAAACAATTGCTGGCTCATGGAACACTACATCAATACCGAACCATTCATAAAACAAGCTGCTTGGTCCGACAAGCAGTAATATAATGAAGCCCGCTACCGCAGTAGGCAGCGCAAAGGGTAAATCTATCACACTATTAATGATACTTTTACCAGGAAAATCATATCTAACGAGCACCCAGCCGATCATTGTGCCGATGCCTATATTGATTAGCGTAGCAATCGCTGCAAGCTTTAGTGTTAATAATACAGCCTTCCATGCTAACGGGTCGGATAGATTATCTATAAAGCTAGCTATTCCTGTGGAAAAAGACTGCGTATAGATCCCGATAATCGGTATAATAATTAAACCAATAAAGTATATAAAAACGATCGTTCGAAAGCTATAGCTCCATTTTCGGCTGCGAAAAAGTGAGTTCAATGTGCTCTGCCTCCATTAATAATAATTAATCCCACTTGAATACTAGGTATTTACAATGTATCACTCCCACCTAATGGAAGTCAATGTATTTTTTACGATAATAATTATTGCTTATCCAACTCTCGTAACTTCCAATTCAGCTGTATTCGATCATGAAAAAGCCGCTGGACGATCGATGTTATTGCATTGAACGTACAGCGGCTTATGTGATTGTGTTTGTAATTGTAATGCCTTGTAAGCATCAAGTCAGTTTTTCATAGCCAATCCAAGACTCATTTAATATATACACTGCCAAAAGGCAATAGTTCTCGTAGAAGTCGCTTTATCCAGCCATCCTCAGTAAGCTTCGTTTCCAATTGACGATCGCGAGAGCCTGTCTGAATAAGCACCGGACCCGTTCCACGCAGCTCCCATTGTACATTCATATGTTGGCTAGCCAAGGAATTACCGTACACAGACAATTGTATCGATGCATCTTCAGGATAAGCGACTAATGCGCTAGTATCGACAAACAAAGGAATCTCTGGGTCAAGCTGCATCGCCGCAATATCTCCTACCGAAATAATCCCCAGCTTACCTGGACCCGAGAATTTAATGCGTATCAGCTCTTTCGTAATCCAAGCCGTTTTCAGCTTAAGTACTTTACTACGATAATTCATGCCCTCAGTAAAAAAGACAACGTGACGAAAATCAAATAGTAAATTGCTCTCAGCAGGAATTTCAATTGCTTCAAAGGAGAATCCCGCAGGCAAACCAAGCAAGAAAGAAGAAGGACCTTGCAGGCGCGTCCGTATCCATTTTTTCTTGCGAAAGGCACCACCAAGCCCCATGAGCTTGTCCTCACGTCCAAGCGGTGAGCCTTGATATGACAATATCGCTTTAGAATGCAACACATGAAGCGCTTCTTCTTCCTCAAGCGTTACGCGTACATGTCCAAGTGGCGGAGGCGATACAATATTCATGGCAGCTGTACACTCCGCGGTCTTCCCTGCTTGCGCCATACGATATAACGCCATATCCGAACAGAAAGCGCATAGAGAAGGATTAACGCTATTAAAGAAACGAAGATTGTAACAAGCTTTTGATAAAATGATTTACGGTCCTGTTCCATCTTCTCCATCTTAAGCAGTAAATTTTCGTTTTCAGCAATTAGCATATTGGCTTGCTCACGATATTGCTCGTTCTGCTGTCGATAATACTCATTGCTTTCTTGCAATTCATTCTGCCTATTCAGCAGTTCCTCTGCTTGCTGGCGGGATTGCTTCAGCTGTTCATGCTGGGCCGCAATCTGCTCTTCCATAACCTGCTTGGCATTATTGTATTCCTGCTGCAGCTCCTCTATCTTCTCAGGAACATTGTAAATATCTTTAGCTCGCTCAAAAAAACCAGCTTCTGCTTTGTTAGTTGTTACTAGAGTAAAAAATAAAATGATAGCTGCTATAAGTCCATACTTTGAAAATATTTTCATAATCTCACCTGCTTTAGATCTATCTGCAACTATCATCTATTCTATCATGAATTTGTCGTTAATTGTCGCATTTATACGACAAAAAATAGATAATTTGTACGCAATGCCCACGAATTGTTCTACTCTGTTCTATTTAAAGACAATTTCTCGGACCACACGATCATGATCAAATGACCAATTTGGGTAGTTTAAACTTTTCGTTTCAACTATCACTCGCCCCACAATGACGCCTTCCATTCATCGCCTACATAAGGATCACCTATGCTATTTGCTGCGTCATCCCGCTTCACTCTAGCGCTTATCACACTAAAAACAACCTTGGCATCCACATACTCGTGGATGCCAAGGTTGTTTAAGCTGATGTTATCGAGCTTGCTAGTTGCCAGTTCCAATATTCACCAAGCTAACTTCGGATATCGTAATCATATTATTGGCATCATCCGTACCGCCAAGATTCCCCATATCCAATGAAATTCGTACATTGTTATTGCTATCTTCTCCTGCTACGAATTCAAATTCAAACAGTTGCTCATCGCTTGTTAGGTCTACCTGGTTTCCATAATAGCCCGTCCAGTCGTAGGTTTCACTTAGCCAACCGATACCAATACCAAGTTTTCTTGACTTATCCGCTTTTGCTTTAAATGAAAGCTTGTATTTCGCACCTTGCTGAATGGCAAAGCCTTCATTAATGACTTGGCGATGATAAGCTTCAGTTCCAGCACTGCCAATTTCAGCTTGCAGCTTGCCATCGACAACTGCAATCACTAGTTGGCTTTGATCACCACCATCTGCATAAGAGAACCATGGCTCTTTTCCTTCTGAGAAATCACCGTTACTAATCAAGTTTATATTTTGCGGCTGACCGCCAGCCTCGGCATTAGCATTAACCTCATACAATCGTACATCGCCAATCGTTACAGCATGATCCACATCACCAGCAACTGTATAACCTAAGCCAAATACTAGCATTGCCGCTGCATCCGTATCATTATTCATTGTAAATGTGTACGAATATGTTTGCTTACTTGTACCAAGCTCAATTTCATCAGCAAAATACTTAGTATTTTCTCCGCCTTTTTCCGATAACGCTACAAATAAATTTTTAGCAGTCGAAGCACTAGCTTCAAATTCCAGCATATAGGATTTCCCTTGTACCAGTTCTATATCGTACTGCTGCAGGCCAGCATCCCACCACATTGAATGTTCAGTTAATCCAGATACTCCAATAACTAGCTCACCTGTTGCAAATTCCACTGGTGTTACAAATTCGGAGTACAGATCCCAATTCGCCAAACCTTCAGCCAACTGACTATTGAAAACTTTATTACTCGCAACGTCTACCCAAAGTGTATTGTAGTCAATACCCTCAAAGTTAATATAGTAGCTGCGTTCTGCTTCCAAGCTAGCAGCAGGGAAGTATAATGTGCGATATGTTTGCCAGCCACCAGTGTTTCCTAGCGCTACAGTAGCTTGAACAACCGTATTGCCTTCATCATCCTTAATACTATAACGAAGCTCTGAGCTTTCTTCACCGCTAGCAACACGAGCGGATACAATATATTCGCCTGCTTGTTCAGCTTCCACTTTATATTGAAGCAAGTCTCCTTCGCTCATATAAGCAACATGCTTGCCGCCTTCACTAGAGTTCTCTAGCTGCAAGCCTTGCATCATCCATGCATTTTTTGCTGGAATATGAGAATACGCTTTCAATGAAACGGGTGCGCCACGTTTTACAAGACGAACATTGTCAACGTATGCTGTTCCCGTTTCTCCGCCAAACAATAATTGTAATTCGTACTCAGCAATGGCTTCTCCAGCGCCGATATAAATTTCGCCTGCATAGTTTTTCAGTTCGCTGCCTAATGCAGCTTGTCTGCCTTGCAGCACTTGAATAGGATTGGCGCTATCGCCAGCAATATTAATTTCCATACTTCTTGTAGCATCTGCTTTCGCATCAAAATACACACCATACGTTGTATTTTCCTCCAGCTGCAAGCCAGGTTGTACAATAGCAACCGATTGTGGATCACCGATTGTTTCGGTTACGTCCACTACAAGCTGACGCTCCATAATCGGGAACTGCAAGAAGTTGTTAATGCGCACTTCAGCTTTCGCATCATTAGTAATTTTCTGCCCCCAGAATGCAAAACGATCTTTCCCTTGGTCGAATGTACCGTTGTAAATCAAGTTTCCATCTAATAGCTCTGTACGCTCTAAAGGAGGCAGTGGCTCAGCATCGCCAACTTCAACAAGTTTAACATTAGCCAATGATACCGTTGCATCATTCAAGCCCATATTGAACTCAAAACGCGCATTGTTGTCGCTATAATCACGCATTGCAAATTCATATTCGTACGTTGCCCACTCATTCGTCAAATCAAAATTGCGATCAGTAGAATAACTCGTCCAGCTTCCATCAAACTGTGTTACTTTAGACATGATCTGACGCGCAGTCGAAGCTTTTGCATCAAAGCTTACTTTATACTGTTTATTTTTCTCGACATATACTGGCATTTGAGTCAACTGAATGGAATAGCCTTCAGTACCGACCTCATTAATTGTCACTTCGGCCACTTTACCTTTTTCAGTATCATCAACAATCGCTACAGAACCTTCACCGCCAGCATTTTCAATATACTCCCAGTATTGCGGAACTCCTGTCTCTGCCACTGAACCTGTAAAGCTATCGTTGTAAAGCAAATTGCCATCCTGCTGTGGTTCGCGCTGCGGCTGCGGTTGCGGAGGATTGCCTGTTACATCCTCCCACTGATCAAGCTCGGTATATTCATATACGCGAACGAAGTCAACTTCCATCGAGCTGCTTTCAAAGTCTGCATTAGGCGATCCTGGCCAATCCCCGCCTACCGCCAAGTTAAGAATTAAATAGAATGGACGGTCAAATGGTGCAGGATACGTATAATATTCCGGTTGTCCTTCTGCTTTCGTTTGCCATTGTGATACTTCATGATGAAGCTGACCATCTACATAGAATCGAATGACACCTGGTAGCCACTCCACTTGGAAATCATGATACTCATCAGCAAATGTCTGACCTGCTGGAAGATCGCGTGTTCCTTGAAGATGCCCATGCGCACCGCTGCTATCCTTACTATCAAAGTGAATGGTGCTATATATGCGATTTTCTTTACCTGTGCCACCGATTAGCTCCATAATGTCGATTTCGCCAGAAGCAGGCCAACCGCCATAATGCGCTTCGTCAGTCGGCATCATCCAGATCGCCGGCCACATGCCTTGCTCTATCGGAAGCTTGGCGCGCACAACGACTTTACCAAACGTCCAATCCCCTTTTTCTTTCGTTATTAATTTAGCAGAGCTATATTCCTTGCCATACAACTCTCCGTTTTTACCGCCTTTTTGCGCTTGCAGCTGCAATACACTGCGATTGCCATCTTTCACAATGCTAGCATTGTCAGAATCATAATATTGCAGCTCATTATTATAAACGATGCCTGTATCTACAACTTCCCATTTCGCTGTATCAACTGCTGTTCCGCTAAATTCATCTGACCAGACAAGCTTCCACTTTTTATCGGGAATGGTTGTAGAAGCAACTGGCTTCTCACCGCTTGGTGGTGTTGTCGGCCTAGGTGTAGGCTGTACTGTTGAACCTCCACCACCATTACTGTTTCCGTTTTCTTCATCTGGCGAACCCGTATTATCTTTTGGCAACGAAGTGTTCAAGCCAGCTTCAACCCCTTCACCATTAACTGTTACATTGTTAGCTTCAACAACTAATTGCTTAACCGTACCGCTTGCTGAGATGACTGATCCCCTAGCTTGTGCCGCTACTGTTAAAGATTGAATGGAGCTGTCGCTTGTCGCTTCCACTGTTGCTTGTTGCAATACGATAACCTCTTGAACCTTGCTTCCACCTGTCAGCTTCAATGTCATTTCTTTGCCATTGACAATGATTTTTCCAGTTACTGTTACATCTTCAAGGACAACATCACCTGCATTAACTCCTTCAGCAAGTACTAGGTTTCCGTGAATAACAACATTTTTCAACGTTACATCAGCTGTGCGAATAACGACATTCCCATTAATCTCCTCATGCTCATATGTACCCGCTGCATGGATGACATCGGTAACCATTGCCGAAAGCAATGATGCTACTTCAGCACGCGTAATTTCCGCTTGTGGTTGCAGCATACCCTTATAACCTTGCATTACATTTTCATTCACTAGAAAAGAGAGCGCTTTCTTAGCATAGTTAGAAATAGATGCAACATCACTGAATTGTTGTAACTTTGCATCGCTTTCATTGTTAGCAGCTAGCTGAAAGGCACGATCCAGCATAACCGCTGCATCCTGACGTGTAATTGGCGCTGCCGGTGATAAATGAGTAGCGTCAACTCCTTGAACAATGCCGGAGGCGTTCGCATGTATCATCGCTTCATAAAACCAATCCTGTTCATCGATATCCGCGAACGCTACATTAGCCTCACCTGTAAAGCCAAATACACGATATAGTACTGTAACAAACTCTGCTCTGCTCATCGAAGCGCTCGGCTTAAAGCTGCCATCCTCGTAGCCCTTCATTAATTGCAGCTGTTGCATTTTTTCCGCAGCCGCTTGTGCCCAGTGCCCAGAGAGATCCGGGAACAGCACAGCTTGCGTAGCTGCTTGCGCGACTGCTTGTCCATCTTGCGGAACATTAGCTGCTGCCCCATATGTTGTTGGAAACACAAGTGTTGTAAACAAACAGCATACCGTCAATAACGATGTTACTTTTTTCTTCATTTTTATCCTCCTTTATACTATATCAAAAGCTCGATATTCACCCTCATCTATTTGCATATGTCTGTGACTGAAATCGAGCTTTTTGATCTACTCTTTATCTCTATTTATCTACTCTTTAACCGCGCCGAGCACTAGACCTTTTACGAAGAAGCGCTGTAAGAATGGGTATACCATCAAAATTGGCAAAGCCCCGATAAAAATTTGCGCTGCTCGTACTGTACGCTGTGATACATTTTCAAGCATGGAAGCATCAACATTAATTTTACTGAAGTCCTGCTGAACAATAATCGTTTGCAGCAAGGAAGCAAGTGGATAGTTTTTAATGTCTGACATGTAGATCATCCCGTCAAACCATGCGTTCCAATGATATACCATTGTAAATAAAGACAATGTTGCGATCGACGGAAGCGATAGCGGAATATAGACAAGTATCAATGTTTTGAATTGTCCTGCCCCATCCAGGTAAGCAGCCTCTTCAAGCTCTTTTGGTAAGCCGCGGAAGAAATTCATCATCAGAATAACGTTCCATACAGACAGCGCCCCCGGTAAAACAAGCGCCCAAATGGTATCCATCAATCCAAGTTTTTGAACCAAAATATAGCTTGGAATTAAACCTCCGCTAAACAAAATCGTAAATACAAGGAACCATGTATAGATTGAGCGTCCGCGGAAGGCACTATCTTCTTTTGCTAGCGGATAGGCAGTAATAAGCACAAGTGCCATCCCGATAACCGTTGCCAGTACTGTCCGCTCAAGCGATACGATCAATGAGTTAATAAAGTTCGAATTGCCGAATGTTTTAACATAAGCATCAGTTGTAAAGCCAATCGGCCAGAAGCCTACCAGATTGGCAGAAGCCGGAGCCATACTGCTGAATGATACAGCTAAAATATGAAGTATTGGTAAAATACAAAGGATTGATAAAACTCCGATAAAGGTATAGTTTACAGCGCTAAATATTTTATAGCCTTTAGTTTTGTAATACAAAGCAAGCCCTCCTTCTTCTAGAACACGCGGTAATTTGCAAATTTATCCGCTAATCGATACGATACAACGATAAGAATTGTAGCTACCACTGATTTGAATAGTCCTACGGTTGTTGCAAAGCTCATTTTCCCGTTAAGGATACCGAGTCGATATACGAAGGTATCAATAATATCACCTTTATCGTAAACAAGCGGATTGTACAAGTTAAAAACCTGATCGAAACCAGCATTCAATATATTACCTAGCGAAAGTGTCAGCACAACGATTGTAATTGGCAATAGCGCTGGCAGCGTAATATGAACCGTCTGTTTCCAACGATTAGCCCCATCCACTTCTGCTGCTTCATATAGCGCAGGATTGATACCAGACAATGAAGCAAGAAAGACGATCGTTCCGAAACCAAATTCTTTCCAGACATCACTGACAATAATCGTAATTCGGAACCATGTTCCGTCACCTAGAAAAAATATCGGTTCCCCGCCAAGTGCTATAACTAGCTTATTGACCATACCACCTTGTGGAGATAGAATATCAAGCAAGATACCACCCAAAATAACCCAAGACATAAAGTGTGGTAAATATACTAGCGTTTGGCTTACTCGCTTAAATCCTGCCCAGCGAATTTCATTGAGCAGCACCGCAAAGGATAGCGGAGCAATCAAGCCAGCGATAATTTTGAACACAGCAATAACTAGCGTATTCCAGATGACTTGACCGACATCTGGATATAAAAATAAGTAACGGAAGTTATCCCACCCTACCCATTTTGATCCAGTAAATCCTAGCCATGGCTTAAAATCCTGGAATGCAATGACGATCCCCGCCATTGGTACATATTGAAATATAATAGCTAACAGTACTGCTGGCACAAGCATCATATGCAGTGGCCAGTTACGCTTCATATTCCATCTTTTCTTGTCAGTAGACGTTTTTTTCTGCGTGTTCAAAGTAAGATCCTTCACCCAAATGTCCTCCATGTTCTAAAATTTTGTCTTTTCTAGGTCGTCCAGACCTTGTATAGTACGATTATAGCAACGTCGATTTATGAACTATATCCTAATATTGCAACAACGATATTGATATTTTAACTAGATGAGGTAAAAGGGTGATTTGAATCAACTAAGGAGGCTTTCTTTTGTTTAATCGATTAAATATATTCACTAAAATTACCGTGCTTATTTTGCTGTTGCTCGCTCTTGTGCTGTCGCTCTACACCTATTCCAATCGTGAAAGCATCAGCCTTATTGAAAATGAAATTCAAACCAATACAATGAATCGCTTATCTACCTTTGCGACATCTGTCGATTCAAATGTTTATCAGCTTACACTTCACGGCATGTCAATCGGTCAAGATTCAAGCATTCAGGAATATCAGCGCCCTGATTTGAAAAATGTATCCTATGAACGAGTTAAGCTGAATAATTCTATTTTAGAAAAAATGAATTTATATAACGCTTCAAGCAAATGGCATTCCAGCATTACTGTATATTTTCCACGCATGAAGGATGTTATTTCTACCGACTATTATGCCGTGCAACCTTATGAGGACAATCAATTTACTGAGCCATTTCCACAGGGATGGACATTCGCCGATAACACCTTTATCTGGTATACGACTGATCCTACAACGGCAATGAAGGACCCTAGCAAAGCAAGATTAATTACGAAGGTTAGCTTTCCTACCAGCCATCTTGTATCCTTGCTTGACCAATATAAACTGAAGAACAATGGCGATCCCTTTTTTTTCAATCATGAGTTAGGGCTAATCGGCAATGATTCGGTTGATCAAGAGTTGGTCACAAATTTGCAGCAACAATTGAACAGTCACACGCTGCTACAAAACGGCGGTTTCCGTACTAAGCTTGACCATACCGAATACTATGTGTCCTATATTGAATCTGCTTATTTGGGCTGGTACTATGTTGATTATGTACCGATTGAACGTATGCTAAGTCCGATTACGAACAGTAGAAATCTGTTTTATACGTCAATTGCCGTCCTTGTCGTCATGAGCATCATTATTTTATTTGCCTTATATCGCAGTGTACAAGTTCCGCTATTGCAATTAGTAAGAGGAACGAATCGCTTGTCCACAGGGGATTTCAGCGTACGCTTGAACAACTCGGCGCGCAATGAGTTCAGCCTATTGTTTGCCAGATTCAATATTATGGCGCAGCGAATCCAAGAGCTGATCGAAAATGTGTACGAAGAAAAACTGCGTAGTCGTGAAGCAACCGTCAAGCAGTTGCAATCGCAAATCAATCCGCATTTTCTATACAACTGCTTGTTCTATATAAAAAATATGGCACGCATGAAAAATGAAGAGGCTGTTGTGGCGATGTCGCTTAACCTCGGCGAATATTACCGCTATATTACTCGCTCCGAGAAGGACTTTGTTACGGTGGGCGAAGAACTGAAGATGGTGAAAAATTATTTGCAAATTCAATCGTTGCGACTAGAGCGAATGAATTTTATAATAGACATTCCAGACGATATATTAAGCAAAACGATTCCGCGTTTAACGCTGCAGCCAATTGTAGAAAACGCAATTATTCACGGCTTAGAGCCAAAAGTGGAAGACGGTGAAATTAAAATCTATGGCAGCTGTCGGGATGATTTGATCACCATTATTGTGGAAGATAGCGGACTCGGTATGTCAGATGCTCAGCTTGAGGAGCATCAACGCGACCTATATAAGCCGCTAGATGAAAATATGGGCTGCGGCACATGGAATGTCCATCAGCGCTTAATGTTTGTATTCGGTGAAGATGCAGGGCTACACTATAGTCATTCTTCACTTGGCGGCGTTAAAGTCGAGATTAGCTGGAAAGATAAAAATGAAGAGTAGGTGTGCAACAACATGTTACAGCTTCTATTAGTTGACGATGAACGTTCAATTGTTGAAACCTTAGCCGAAACGATTCCGTGGGAAGATTGCGGAATCGGCACCGTACATGAAGCGTTATCTGGTGCAATGGCACTTGAAATTATGGAAAATAATGAAATCGACATCGTCATCACCGATATTCGTATGCCGGGTATGTCCGGAATTGAACTTATTACGACAATTCATAATAAATGGCCGCATGTCAATTCTATTGTATTGTCAGGCTATGCTGATTTTGATTATGCCAAGCAAGCGATTGCCCAGCGCAGCTTCGACTACTTGCTAAAGCCAGTTAGTGACGAAGATTTGATTGATTCGGTACGTCAATTAGTTAATCACATTAACAAAAAATGGGAAGAAGCCGCCTCCTATCAAAAAGCACTCTATGCCTTCCAAGAGAATTTGCCACTGCTACGCTCAACAATGCTCAATGAGCTGCTTACTGGTAAAACTTATAGTGAAGCTGCGCTTGCCGACAAGCTCAAGCTGCTGGAGCTGCCCTACTCGTTTGACGAGCAGTGTGGGATGCTCATGATTCGCATGGAGGATCATTTATCTGACATGGCGGATAGAGATAGTGCCCTTATGGAATATGCCATCTGCAACATCGTTAGTGAAGTGATGCATCATCATTTTCATATATGGTATACAAGAGATGCTCATGATTATATCGTCATACTCGTGCGCGCCAAACAAGAAATATCTGCTTTATCGCAAAAACGCGATTCCGTAAAGACATTACTAGAAAACTATGCAGCACAAATTCAAACGAATGTGCAATCGTATTTGAAAGGTGCTGTTTCGATCTTAGTTAGTGGCTGGGGCAAATTCCCTTATCAAATTCGTGAGGTATATGAAAATGCTGTCGTCTCCATGCGCAAGAAAATGGGACAAGGACAAGGCTTATTCGTAACGACCTCTGTTGAGCAAGAATTCAATGCCTTACATACGATTCGCTCGCTGTACGAGCCGCCTACGCTCATTAGCTTGCTGGAAGCAGGTCGCTTTGATGAAGTTGAACGAAAAATCAAACAAATTTTCTCGGAATTGCTGCAATCCAGTGAAAACCATGATATCGCTGAACAAATGATTGAAGTTTATCATATTTTGGCTGGTGCTTTCGCTTATATTATTCATAAAAATGGCAAGCAATTATCAGCAGTGCTGCCGCATGATTCCCATCGTTATTTCCAGACTCCAAGCTACTCTACTGCTCAGCATTTGCTCGACTGGTCGATTCGCACATTGCATTACATTCGCGATGATGCGGATCAGGAGCTGAGGGATAATCATAGCAGCATTATTCGCAACGTAAAAAGCTTTGTCGATCGCCATCTGGCAGCGGATGTGTCATTGCCAGCCATTGCTGATCATGTCCATCTGCATCCCGTATATTTATCGAAAGTGTATAAAGCAGAAACGGGTGAAGCTTTAACAGCCTATGTCTATCGCCTGCGTATGGAGAAAGCCGCTTTTCACTTGCGAACTTCACCGGCTAAAGTTTTTGAGATCGCAGAAATGGTTGGCTATAATAATACCGCCTATTTTATTCGTGTATTCAAAAAATTTTACGATGTAACACCACAGGATTATCGTGATAACTTACTGCTTTAACCATGCAAAAAGCGTGTATAGAAGATCAGAGAAAACTGACCTCTATACACGCTTTTTTGTTAGCTATTACACGCTAAACTTAGTTACCTTGTGTAACTGATTTATACCACTCATTTACTTCTTTCGTAATTTGCTCTCCACCTGCTGCATTGTATTTCACAACAAAATCGTCGAATGCATCAACTGGATCTTTACCATAGATAATGGACGAGAAGATATCTTTCTCCATTTTCGTCAAAATATCATTGTTCATTTGCATCGTTTGTGTTGGTGCACCAGTGAACATTTGGTTAAGACTCGCTACTTTTTGATCAATGACAACTTGAGCAGCTTCCACCATAGATTGTGGAGCGCTTGATGCTACTTTTTTCTCAAATGGAGTTGTTGCTTCTTCACCGCGTGCAAGCTTGGCCAATGTTTCCATGTTCAAGCTTGGAATACGCGCACCATCAAATGTAATTGTATATTTCTCAGGTGCAAAACCGCCTGTGTGCGCAGCATCAGTTGTCGGTTTGCCATCAACCATTACCCAGTCATAGCCTTCCGCCATACCATTTTCAAACTCTCCGCCAACTTCTGGGTTAGCAAAGTTGTCGAACAAGTAATTTTGATACATGAAGAATGCTTCTGGATTTTCCATATCTTTGTTAATCAATACAACACCGTTAGCATTAGAAGTACCATGTCTACCTACAGTGCCGTCAGGACCAGAAGGAATTGGGTACGCTTTGTACTGTGCTTCAGGGTTATTTTTCTTCACATCTTCTAGCGGCCATGCTGGCATCCAGTGAGGACCAACGATAATACCAGCTTTACCTGCAGCAAATTCTTCAGATGCTTTTACCTCATCATATAAACCTGCTTCTTTAGAAATATATCCTTTTTCCATCCAGCTGCGGAGGCGCGCTAGACCTTGCTTCGCACCTTCTGTAATGGAACCGTATTCCAAAGTCCCGTCATCTTTTAAATTCCACTGGTTCGGCATCGTTCCATATGCGCCAAATATCCAACCAGCGTCTGACATCCATGTGTTTGTCCAGTTTTTGAAACCGATAGACAAGCCATATGTGTCCTGTGTATTGTTTCCATCAGGATCTTGGTTCGTGAATGCATCCATAATGTTTTCAAGATCATCTAATGTTTCTGGTGCTTCAAGTTTAAGGTTTTGCATCCAATCTTCGCGAATCCATACTACTGGATCGCCGTTATATGCATAGTCAAGAATTGGAATACCGATACGTTTGCCATCTTCCATGAATGGATACCAAACAGTAGGATCTTCTTCCATAGCAGCTTTCCAAGTATCGCTTGCATATTTATCGAACAATTCGCCTGCATCAACAAACTTGCCAGACTCGATCAATTCGCGCACTAGGTTGAAGTCGCCACGGTAGGAAATAATATCTGGCATTTCTGAATTTGATGTTAGTGACAAACGCAATTTTGTTTCAAATGCGTTATTGGTCGATGGAGAAACCCATTGGTTTTTCAACTCAATACCTAGTTTTTCTTTCGCCCATGTTGTATGAACGTTATTATCTTGATCTTCACCTGATTTGAATGTTACGTCAGGACCCCAAGGACGCAAGTACGTTATCGTTACTGGAGGGTCAAACTTTCCACTTTCAGGAAATAGACTTCCTGTTTCTGCGGAATTTGTTGTTTTGGGTGTATTGCTGGGCTGGTTCGTGCCTTTTCCTTCATTTCCGTTGCTGCTGCAACCGCTTAACACTGCGGACAATGTCATTACGCTTGCTAGCATTAGGCCTACCACTTTTTTCTTATTCATTTTGCTCAACTTTATTTCCCCCTGTCTATAATGTTGTTTACAGGACTAATCATAAACAATATTCATTACTACGCACATACTAACATTACAACATTTATTGCACTAATTTAGGATGTTCGGTCTGACTAAAGTTTAGCTTGATGTTTCCTCGTAACGATATAAAAAAGCCCACTGGCTTTATCCCCAGCAGGCATTAACATTAATTATTATGTTTAGTTTACTATTCATTTTCGATATAATAGCGTTCTTCTCCAAGAGTAATAACAGACTTACCTTGTGTAATGTCGGTAGCCCACGCTACAAACTCATCAGATTGATCAGCTTCTGGCAAGCAGCATACGGTTACCTTATCTGTAAAGTCTACATTACCGAGTCGTGTGCCACGTCCATGCAGCTCATTCTCCAGCTTACCGTACCACGTATAATCCACTTCAATAAACACTTCACGATGCAGCACATAGACGATCTCTTCCGCAGCTTCTATGCCTACAACAGCTCCATCCGTATAAGCACGCACGAGACCACCAGCACCGAGCATAATACCGCCGAAGTACCGTGTCACGACGACGGCGACATTTTTAAGCCCTTTGTTTTTAATGACTTCAAGGATAGGCTTTCCGGCAGTACCACTTGGCTCACCGTCATCAGATGCCTTCTGATACTGATCTCGCTCGCCCACGATGTAAGCTGAGCAATTATGTGTAGCTTGACGGTGCAATCGCTTGATTTCATCGATAAAGGCAATGGCTTCTTCCTCTGTTTCAACTGGCCTAGCATAACCAATAAAACGTGATTTCTTTATTACGACTTCTTGGCTTCCATCCTGTCGTACCGTTCGATATCGTTGCAGCAACGTCATTCCTCCTTACCTAACAAATAAGGCTTGTCTGAAAAGCACTTGAAAGTCAGTTGCAGCAAACGGAGTCGCTACGGAGTAAATCGTTCTTCCACTCGCGTTTAAAGCCTGATCCCCTTTAATACAACAAGGTAGGATCAGGCTTTAAATTTTCCAGAATCGATTTTCTCCTCCGCACACTCAATGTTTAGCGAGAAGCAACTGATACAAGACGCCTACTTTTCAGACAGCCCTCTATCGTTCACAGCACGCTGAGCTTTACAGATCAGCGTGCTGCTATATATCGTTGAACATTCAGTTCTACTGCGTGATCAAAGTCGAACTTTTTGAGCGACCTCTTCCAAAAAAGGTTCAAAAAGTTCAGGCTTCAGGACCAAGAAGATGAAGCTAGAGCTTGAGAAGCGCAGCGTACCCAATTGGTACGTGAGCATCGGAAAGCATATGCTTCCGACGTGCGTTTTTTCAAAACGCTTAAGCTGAATTCAAAATTCGATGCCGAATAATCATTCAGTTCCACTTCGTGATCAAAGTCGGACTTTTTGAGCGACCTCTTCAAATAAAGGTTCAAAAAGTTCGGCTTTCAGCACCGAGAAGGTTGAACGAAGCTAGAGCTTGAGAAGCGCAGCGTACGCTTTTGGTACGTGAGCATCGGAAAGCATATGCTTCCGACGTGCGTTTTTTCAAAACGCTTAAGCTGAATTCAAATTTCGATGCCGAATAACCTTTCAGTGCTACTTCGTGATCAAAGTCGGACTTTTTGAGCGACCTCTTCAAATAAAGGTTCAAAAAGTTCAGGCTTCAGGACCAAGAAGATGAAGCCATACTAGAAACCGAGTAGCGCAGCGTACGTTTTTGGTACGTGAGCAACGGAGATTTCGGTAGGGCTTCATATTCGACGTTG
>Ga0160467_100467_pt1 | contig 39504 bp, 38 predicted proteins | sample HID1972I_E11MG_FD_108221 | JGI IMG/M metagenome (GOLD analysis project Ga0160467, IMG submission 108221) | Enriched pill bug-associated microbial communities from UW Madison campus, WI, USA - HID1972I_E11 MG | ecosystem: Host-associated > Arthropoda: Insects > Digestive system > Unclassified ... | reverse complement strand
GGGAGTCGGTATTCGTATCCCACACTAACGTTTTCCACTCTGCTAGTTCCTGATCGTCGTTCAGATCCGATGCACGAAGGAATCGATCGGTGCGGTTACCGCTCTCTTCTTCAGATAACATAACTAGAAACGGTAAATCGGTAAACTTTTTTACATAGCTTTGAAAATACGGTGTTTCTTTATCCACATAAAATTCTTTCAATATAACATGAGTCATAGCCATTGCTAGAGCACCGTCTGTTCCAACTCGTGCCGGTAGCCACACATCTGCAAACTTCTCATATTCCGCGTAGTCTGGGCTGACACCAACTACCTTTGTCCCGTTATATCTAGCTTCAACCATAAAATGGGCGTCTGGTGTACGCGTCTGCGGTAAGTTAGTGCCCCAAATGATAAAGTACTTGGCATTATACCAGTCTCCACTTTCTGGAACATCAGTTTGTTCGCCCCATATTTGCGGAGAAGCAGGCGGAAGGTCGGCATACCAATCGTAGAAGCTAAGAATCGTTCCACCGATAAGGGACAAGAATCGGGTACCAGCTGCATAACTTACCATTGACATCGCTGGAATCGGACTAAAGCCAACAACTCGATCAGGCCCATAAGTTTTAATCGTGTGAATGCTAGCTGCAGCAATAATCTGACATACATCATTCCAGCTTGCACGCACTAATCCGCCTTTACCCCTTGCCTTCACATATTGTTCGCGTTTTTTAGGGTTACTCACAATATTAGCCCATGCTGTAACTGGGTCATGACCATGCCCAAGCTCGGCACGCCATAACTCCAGTAAATCTCCTCGTATGTAAGGGTATTTCACTCGTACAGGACTGTATGTGTACCACGAGAAGCTTGCACCTCTCGGACAACCTCTAGGTTCATACTCTGGAAAATTAGGCCCTGTCGTCGGATAGTCAGTATGCTGATTCTCCCAAGCAATAACGCCATCCTTAACAAATACTTTCCAGCTGCACGATCCTGTACAGTTTACTCCATGCGTAGAGCGGACAACCTTATCATGCTGCCACCGCCCTCGATAAAGATTTTCCCAGTCTCTCATCTTTGGGCTTTCTTCTGTCCACCCGTCATTGATTCTTCTGCCGCGTGTTAAATGTTTCAACGATTCGAGCAGTTTATTCTTGCTGTTGCCCATTCAATCACCCCGCCTTTTGATATTAGTTGCCTCTGATCGGATTAAATCTCTCTCCTGTCAGCTTAAAGGATTGATTCGGTTCGCCTAGTTCTTCTATAAACACTTTAAATGATGGAGAGTTGCATGCCACAAGAATTAGACGCTGTAGCTGATTCAAATCCTTTAGTTCATCGATTTGCTGGATCACATCATTCGGAATGTTCCCAAAGCGTACAGCTAAAATCTCACATAGATCCTGCCTATCCTGTTCAATAAATCGTTCATCCTCAACATTTAACATCATTTCACTCCATTTAAGGTTTCATCATTTTAAAATAGTCTGCAATCATTACCTTTTTGATTTCTTCTCCTACATTTTGAAAGAAATCTGTAGCTACCTCTTGAGTACGTTCTGTATCCTCCTGCTTGAAAAACACCGTTTTTAACTGTTTGAAACCATCTCCGTAACGAAGCTTAACCTGTATTCCATCCTTATCACTAATACCACTAGCTTTAATGTCATACGGATGAATATTTTTAAGAGACAGCTCAGTTAACATGATCTGGTGCAGTTCTGGCGCTACGAGATTTAGCGGCTTATCAGCCGTCATCTCATCACACGGCTTCTTCGTCTGCATGATCGTGCCCTCCTATCTCATTACCGAGCATTCTTTCCTCTTCTTGATTATGGAGCTCGTCAATGAGAATTAGCGCATGAAGGCGATGAATCACTTGTGCGATATGATCCTTCCCAATCGCTTCCTTCCCAGCAAGTAGTTCTTTAATCTCTCTTGCAATAATGCGCATAAGCTGATGATCGCGAATCAAGGAAGTTATCTTTCCTTGCAGATCAGGTCGCTGTTCTAGAACCTCTAGATACAGACCTTCTTCTTCACTTGCCGCATGTCGAAGCGTTCTACTCTCCCAATGCTCTAAAGCAACATAGGCAACCTCCACTGCCTTCGGCAAATCTCCATCCTGAAGGCAGTGTTCTAATATAGCAGTTAGCTCCCTCGCTTCTTCAAGTGCTGCTTCATGGATCGATGAATGACTGTCCACATTTCTAAGTGCGGGTCCTGACATGTGATCTCTCCTTCCTTTTAATTAGGTTATCTGCATGATTTCACTCGATATTAAGCATCGTTATCTAGATATCTTTGAAAACAATGCACCTATTTTTTCAATTGTCAAATTTCTCAATGTTATTACCATTTTGATGACATTTTATACGACAACATAAAAGAAGCTCCCTGAATTAGGGAGCTTAAACACTAATATTTCACTAATATTGGCTATGGCTTTATCGCTATAATTCTTATCCGCTTATAATCGACATACCAACAATCTTCATTTTCAAATAACTCATTACGAGCTTCTGCACAAATTTTATCGATTACTTTTTCTTTTTCTGCAGATGTAAAACTCCTAAAGAAATTGTCAGCAAAGCCTTTAAGCCAATGACTTAAACCTTGCTCACCGTCCTTCATCCTAGTTGGGCGCTCAAAGTGAATGGCATAAACAACATGAAAGCCTTGTTGTTCTAGCAGCGTGCTATATTCTGCTATGCTTGGAAAATACCAAGGGTTAAGTTTAGAGGCGTCGATACTATAATCTTTATCAAGCACCTTACTTATTGCTTGAATGACCGTCTCTACATTTCCTTTTCCTCCAAATTCAGCAACAAACCTACCTTCATTTTTTAATGTGTTCCATACGCATTCTAAAACATTGCGGGGATTGGTCATCCAATGTAATGCCGCATTCGAAAACACCGCATCCACTTGTTCAGTCAATTGAAAATTTTCTCCGTTTCCTACTAAGAAATTGATGTGCGGGTATTTTTCTTTTGCTGTCTTAATCATCGATTCAGAAAGATCCATCCCAGAAACAATCGCACCAGATCGAGCAATCAAATGCGCCAATTCACCTGTACCGCAGCCTAGGTCCAATATTTTTTCATCACATGTCGGGGCAAGCAACTCTACTACACCTTTACCAAGCTCCGAAACAAAATCCAATTTATTGTCATAATGATCAGATTGCCAGATATGAGTAGAATTCATAGCAACATCATCTCCTTTTATTGGTAAATTCATTATCTCACAATGAATCTTATTCGTTAAATATATAGTACCTATCCAACTTATAGGTGCACCCTATAATGTAGACTAGTTGGAAAAACCTCGATCCATATAAGATCAAGGGTTCCCTATTTAACACAGTGGATCTATTGCTACACTACTGAGTGTAAGTTTCGTTCATATCAACTTGTTATTTTATCGGTATTCTAGTGTCATTTATTATTATTGCTGTAACTTTGGAAACATCTAGAGGTTCATTTGTATTCCAACTTGAATTGAAGGTATGTTTCTCAGAGTTTTGGCTTCCTCCACCGCCTTCCAATGGAATAATACCGTCCACTGTTTCAACTTCAAGTAGCATATCACTGACCAAGCAATTCTCACCTTTATAAGTACCGATTACTTGTAATCCTAACGGACTTAGGGTTATATATTCAAATAGATGATCTTCAACGGTAATATCATTCTTCCAAGTTCTAACATTGGAAGTTGTATCATGTAAATTGGCTGCCACCATCCAGTTGCCCTCAACCCCAGAGAAAACAGAACCAGTATAATTAAGAGTGTAGTTACTAAGCTTTTCTTTTACTATAGGAAATACAAATTCTTCATATCGATAGATAGCATCGTTGTAATCGTTTTTCCCAGAATTAAGAAGGTTATTATTTTTATCGCTAAAAAACACCAAACTATAATCGTAAGAGATTATTTTTCCGTCTGGACCCTTTACAGAAAGCCAAGCATCATTAGGACCAAACTCTGTATTAAAATCCTTTCCTATTTGCACATGCAATTTCCCATTCAATACACCGATAGCTGAAATCCATTGATTTTTTTCACTATGAGGCATATCAGCATAATTCCCAGGCATTAGTATGTCTGTTAATGGATAATGTAGATCAACTGAGATATTACTGCCGCCCCAAATCTGTCCTTCCTCAATTGATATCGTCTCAGCTCCTTCAATTCCTGTAAGGGATACGGAAATGGGTTCTTCTATATAAGATTTTTGGTCAAAATAAATTCGGGAGCTTCCAAGCTGCAAGGGATCTGCTAATGGTGAGTCTGGATCAGCCGTTATATTAAACTCATAATAAATAGTATTCGTATCTTTATTAAAAGATAGCATTTTTTGTTTATATGACATACTGGCTGATACAACTTTGCCTTCACCTTTGGCTCCCTCGTGTAATCGACTTTTAACCTGATCTGCAAGTTTACTTGAATCAACCGAAATTTGTGAGAACATTTCATATAGTTGTTTTTCATCCATATCATATTTGCCCATAATTCGTCTCCTTCCTACCATACTCTACTTCAAGATATTTAACGATTTTATCTTTTGCTCGTTGATATTGTTTACGTAATGCAGCAGGGGTACTACCTGTAAGTTGAGATAGCTCCTCGTAACTCTGCTCATCCATATTCCGCCCATATAACAAGGCACGTTCCATAGGTTTAAGTCTCTGTAACGCTTGAAGCATCTCATCACTTAATCCTCTATCTTGCATAGGTAAAACGATCTCGCTACGAATGTCATGAAAATATAGGATCTTACGCTTTTTTAGTTGATTTAAACAGCGATTATATGTAATTTTATACAACCAAGCAGAAAGATTATTGCCATCAAAAATAGTCCGATTTTGATAGGCTGAAAGAAAAACTTCTTGTACAATATTCTCTGCTTCATGATAGTCACATAGAATCGCCGTTGCATAGTGAAGGAGCTTTTCGCCATATAGATTAATGATCTCTTCCAATTCATCTTCTCCGCCATTTACAAACCTTTTCCCAATGTCTATTCCCTCCATTGTCTCACCTCCTACTTCTTATCAGTCGACTGTACCTTTATAACAATTCAAAGAGCTGTTTTGTGACATAAGTTTTTATTTAATCAATAACATATTAAATGAAATGAACATGGATCATACAAGATGATTGTCACCACCTAGAATAGCAAGTCCATGTTGGGTATATTAAAAATAGCTAAACCCTTGATAGTAAAGGGATTAGCTATTAAGAAGTATAAAAGGATAAAATAAGAGAGTATATTATGTTAATTCTGAGAAACTGGTCTTACATTCTGTAATAGCTACAGTATAGCATTGCTCAATATGTTTTCCTGAATATCACGATAAGCTTTACTCGAAGGGGTCGGTGTTGCTTGAATAACTGTAATAACATCCTTATCAGGAATAATATTCAACTCCTGCCCTCCAAAGCCTCGTGCTCCATATCCATCCGGATACAGCAACCAAAGAAATCCATACCCATTATTAGTTATCCTTGAGTCTACTAGAGCATTGGAAGAAGATTCATTAACGCTTTGCTCCAAATAATCTGCAGAAACAATCTGAACTCCGTTGAATTGGCCTTTATTAAGAAGAAGCGTCCCTATTTTGGCGAGGTCTCTAGCTGACAAGTCAGAAGCTTCCTCGCCTTTCATTACCGTATAGGAGAAGCCACATGGACTTTGAGGCCAGATCCCACTTTTAATATCAAGCGGTTGATACAAATATTCCTTTGCTATGTCATATGCAGTCCCTCCAACTGCTCTACCGATAACGGCAGATAGCAGCATCACATCCCATTCCTTATATTGAAACGACATTCCGGGAACGTCATTCATATCGATATCCGCAATATGGGCAACCCAATCCTTCGTTCTCATCATCTGTGTAACCATCGGACAATGATAATGGACGCCACCATTCCAGTAAATGCCTGATGTCATCGTGAGTAGATGTCGTATTGTAATCAGCTTGTGATAGGGATGAATGTTCTGTGAAAACTCCTGCACATAATTTCCAATTGGCTCATCAAGGCTTTTTATGATCCCCCGATCAAGGCATATCCCCGTCACAATGGAAAGAATACTTTTCCAGATCGATTTAATATTGTTTCTGCTACTCTCATTAAACTTGTTGTAATACTTTTCAAAAACAATCTTTCCATGTCTCATCACTAACACGCTATTAACAAGACGATATCTTTTCGCCTTAATATAATCATCAACTTGCGCCAGAATACTGCTATCAAACCCTTCAGCTTCAGGAGTAGAGAACGACCATTCAAAGCTCACAGTAACACCTTCTTTATATATTTCCCTACGGTGGAGTTTTCGTTTTCTCCTAATTCCTTAGGTGTGCCTTGCGCAATGACATGCCCGCCATTACTTCCTCCGCCAGGTCCCATTTCGATGATATAATCGCAGTTTGCCAGTACAGAAGGATCATGCTCCGTAACGATAACGGTATTCCCAGCATCAACTAACTGCTGCAACAGCTCAATTAAACGTGCAGTATCGGAAAAAGATAAGCCTGTTGTCGGTTCATCTAGAATATAAACATTGCCACTCCCAGATTGTTTACAAAGCTCCTTTGCCAGCTTAATTCGCTGAGCTTCACCACCAGATATCGTTGGCGTTTTTTGTCCTAGCGTAATATAACCTAATCCAACACGCTGCAGTGTAGCCAAAATAGAGGTTATCGACTTATCGTAAGCCTCCGATTGCTTACGACCGAAAAACGCTACCGCCTCGTCTACACTCATCGCCATCATGTCTTTAATGTTTTTACCATCAAGCGTTATGCTTAATGCTTCTTCTATATATCCCATACCACCACACAGTTCACATTCTACTTCGACCGAATTTCCGAAACCAATATAATAGCTTTTAACGCCTACTCCTTTGCATGCTCTACATCCACCTTCGGAATTTACAGTAAATAGCCCAGCTGCATAATTGCTATCCATTGCTTTAGTTGTATTAGCAAGCATTGTACGTACTTTATCCATAATCTTTGTATACGTAGCGGGACAGGATGTTTTGCTTCTACCGATCGGCTTCTGATCTACGACAATACATTTTTTGATATGCTCGATGCCAGTAACAAGCGCACCTTCATCTATCATTACTGAATCATCACGGTCATCTCTTTCATAGATGAGCTTTGATTTTAATAGCTGCTTCAGCTTAGGGACTAGTGTATCGTTAATTAAGCTAGACTTCCCACTGCCTGAAACACCTGCAATGCCAACCATCAGCCCGAGCGGGATTGAAACAGAAACATCCTGCAAATTATGGAGATTCGCATGCTCGATCGAAAAAAACTTCTGATGATCAATCGGTTTATAATGACGTTTAGCGTTTAGTTTTAATTCGCCTGAAAGGTATGGAGCGGTCCTAGAAGTGTTACATAGCATAAACTCCTCCAAACTCCCTTGGAACATTCGCTCTCCGCCATGTATGCCAGCGTCAGGACCAAGATCTATAATATAATCGGCAGCTTGCATAAAGTTCTCATCATGCTCAACTGCCACGACCGTATTTCCGCGCTGGACTAGACTTTGAACGATGTTGATCAACGTTTCTTTTTCAGCCTCATGAAGCCCAATGGTAGGTTCGTCAAATATAAATATGATCGAATCCATCTCAGCAATGATAAACGATGCAAGAAAAAGGCGCTGGATTTCACCGCCTGAAAGCGTCGGAACTTGACGGGAAAGAGCGAGGTGATGCAGGCCGACATCGACCATACAACGTAGCTTCATAATCATTTCATCAATGATGTTTTTGCCAGGTAATGCATCTCGCTCGCTTTGCAAAAACATGAATAGTTCATCTATGTACAGATTCTCAAGCTCAGTGATGGTTTTACCAGCTATTGTAGTATGAATCGCTTGTTCTCCAAGGCCTGTACCATTACATTTGGGACATACGACAGAGGCTATCTTTACTCCCCACAAGTCGATTTCCTTTTCTTCTCTATTGTGCCGCATATGTTTGCTTGTCGCATGCTTTTGCATATCATGAAAAAATACAACTGCTCCGACAAATCCGCTTTTACGACAGCCGTATTTGAATAACAATAGCAGCTCGTCTGATAACGCGCCAATTGGAGCATTCACATCGATATGATGCAGATCGCAAAATTTTTTGAAATTAGCTCTATGCAATCGATGCTTCATCAAAAAACCATCAAAAATACTTTTTATCGGGATGTCTTTATTAATAATCGCTTCTTCATTGATCTCTTGGTGTCTACCAGTTCCTAAACATTTCACACACATACCTTTAGGAGAATTTTTCTGAAAAAACTCCATAGAAAGAGGCAAGCCATCATCATACGCAGGCTCACGAGCTCCATAGGAAGCATATAAAATCGCTAATAAATTACCAACCTTTGACCGAGTACCCACAGTGCTTCGCGGATTGGATTGGCGGATAATACGCTGTTCAACCGCTACTGTAGGAGACAGCCCGGTAATCGTCTCGAATTTAGAAACAGTATCAACCGTGTACTGCTCTCCTGAAAACAGGAGATACCTGCGCTTCCCTTCTTCATATAACGTATCAAAGGCTAGACTTGATTTGCCGCTCCCCGATACACCAGTAATGACAGTCAGCTTATTCCGCGGAATCCGGACATCGATGTTTTTCAAGTTATGTATACGAGCACCTTTTATCTCGATAAACTTATTCATATTATCCTCCATACGACAATTGGAATTACAACGAGAGACGGTTCATTATGCGTGACCTAATATCTAATATCTATTGTACGTAACATTATATTAACAAACATATGTTCCTATGTAAATATTTCCAATTCGACAACCACATCGTAATAATTGATTGCTGCACAAAAAAAGAAGTGATTTCTTGGTTGAAATCACTCCCTTTTACAAATATTCAATTTCGCTAGCTTAGGCTTGTACTTTCTCCGTTAAAAATGTGATAATCGCAAACAGTAGGAATGCAAGTAGCAGGAGTGACCCCCCCACAATAAATAGGATCAAGACTAAAGTGTCATTAAGCTGAAACGGGTTCATATTGTACATCCACATACCGAACGTTAAACCGAACGAACCGAATATGGCTAGCCATCCTTGAATCGCAACAAGCTTTTTATACTTTTCTTTCACCTTATAATTTTTATAGAAGATCCCCCAGGCAAATACCGACAACCAACCGACTAATAATATGTGAGCGTGAATCGGACGTAAGGAATAATCGACCTCGCCTGACATTTTAGAACCAATATAAGTTCCCAAGATACCGAATAGTGCAGCGTAGCGTATTAAAATTAAACTCCATTTTTGTTCCATATTTCATCCATTCCTTCCTTAGGTAAAATAATCGTAAAGGTTGTACCTTTTCCCAACTTACTATCGAGCGATACCGTTCCGCCTAACAGCGTCACACTTTCTTTAACGATGGATAGCCCAAGACCTGTTCCATCCTTTTTACGGGTTGTATCTACACGGTAGAATCGATCGAACACTCGTTCCACAGACTCAGTAGTTAGACCGATCCCGGTATCCTCAATCGTTACAATAACTCTATTCATTTCATTTATGCAATGAATAGAGATTTGTCCATTATTCTGGTTGTACTTTATAGCGTTAGTTATTAGATTATCCCATACAATCTCCAGCAGCTCTGGATCGGAATATACATAAGCCTCATTTAATTGATATGAAATCGTTACGTTTTTGTCCTGCACGCTCCAACGATGTTTTTTAATGGACTCCTTAATTTGCTGATCAAGTCTGATCTTACTCTTTTTCACAGGATATCCAGATTGGTCTAGTGATGTAATTAACAGCAGCTGCTTAGTCAAATTCGATAATCTCCTTGCCTCATCACTCACAGTCTCAGCATATTGCAATCGGTCTTTCTCTGTGAGCTTAGAGCTTAGAAGCAAGTCTGCATAACCTTGAATATTCATTAAAGGTGACTGAAAATCATGAGATACATTGCTAATAAAAGACTTACGTGCGATATCATTATGCTTCAGCTGATGCTGCATTAGTATAAAGTTCTCCGCGAGTTGACCAAGCTCATCTTTACGTTGTATGCCGAGTGAATAGGTAAAATCCTCATTTGTAATTGCCTTTGTTGCTTCGGACAGTTCAGAGATCGGACGAATTAACTGCTTCGTCATAATAATTACTCCGATTAAGCTTACTAGGGCGATAGCCAGAATAAAGCCACCTAACATCATATGAATATCAGAAAAAAGGGTTTTACTATCTGGTTTTACAAATATCGCATACGTTTGATTACCAACTTGCAAAGGTAGCCCTATCGTATTTTCAATATCATTCGAAAAATGCCCCATCATCCAGATTTGGTCCCATATCTTTTCATTTCCCATATATGGAGTGTCATTTAACACTTGACGTTTAATATGATCGGGTAGCTTACTATGTTCAAAAGGCTCGCCAAAATAGTAATCTTCATTCGTATGGCTCGTTATATAAATCTGATAACCTAATTGTGCGATAGATTCCAAAAATGGATGAAAGGTCTCACTGTACGCATGCAATTCCTCAAGATTATGAACAATTTGCTCAGCAACCTCCGCATTTTTCTTCGTAATCTCATCCTTCGTAAACACGACATATACGATGTTAGCCAGTACAAATCCGATAACTATACTTACTCCTAATATAAGTAGCGTTGCAGATATAAACTCCCGATATAACGTTTTCATTGTGATTCCTCTAATTTATAACCGATGCCCCGAATGGTTTGAATTTCAATCGAAGCTTGATACTTTTTTAATCGCTCACGAATTCGATTCATATGAGTATTGAGCGTCATCTCGTAACCTTGTTCCTCCACACCCCACGCTTGCTCAATAAGGAGCGCGCGGGGTGTTACCTTATTGGCGCGTGTAGCAAGCATGACAAGCAGCTCAAATTCTTTAAGAGGAAAAAGAATCGTTTTATCGTTGATAATGACCTCATAATCGTTTCGATTAATTTTCACGTTACCTACCTGTATGATGCTTTCCATCACTCTACCGAATCGTCGCAATACTACTGCAACTCGAAACAGAAGCTCCTTAGGCTCAAATGGCTTAACAATGTAATCCTCGGTACCTGATCGAAAGCCTAGCTCTTTATCGGTGAGCTGGCCTTTTGCAGTCAGCAATATAACGGGAATATCCAGCTCTTTTGTTAGAACTTTTGTTAACGTATAACCATCCATCCCTGGCATCATGACATCCACAATTGCTAAGCTAACCTCAGCTTCCTCTAATAGCTTAAGCGCCTGTTGTCCATTCTCTGCCTGCAATACTTCGTGGCCTTCCCTATTCAGATGTATGGTCACAAGCTGCAAGATGTCGTAATCATCATCGACGACTAATATTTTCATTGGTCCTCCCTCCTCTATCATTTTATTGTATAACAGTAACAGATCAATATAAATTGAATATAAACTTAATATCAATCCCCATGGTGGCTGGCTCAAAAAAAGCAGCGTTTCCTTTTTACGGGATGGCTGCTTTTAACATTATTCATTTTCTTCGTCATGTTGATATTCTAATATGTCCCCAGGCTGGCATTCCAGTGCTTTGCATATTGCCTCTAACGTTGAGATCCGGATCGCCTTGGCCTTACCATTTTTCAATATAGAAAGGTTCGCCATCGTTATTCCAACCTTTTCTGACAGCTCTGTAACGCTCATTTTTCGTTTAGCCAGCATCACGTCAACATTGATTATTATTGCCATGTAATCACCTCAGACTGTTAAGTCGTTTTCAGATTTTATATCAATCGCTTCTTGCAACAATTTTTGTAGGACTGCAGCAAATACCGAGATGACCAATGAAGCAAAAATAATAAATAGCCCAATCACTATAATACCCGGTGCGTCGTCATACTCTGCCATAAAGTAAAAAAGCGGCATAGCTATTATGCAGAAAATACTAATTACGATGGCACAGTACTTTATTGTTTTTAAAGCTTTTACAGACAGTTCAGAAAAAGCTTTATTGTGATCAATATAGCTTAATAGCAGAAAAGCTTGGTACAGCGCAAAGTAAAACGGCATCACTGCAATATACAAATAGAATAAAACGAGATATTTCATAAATGAGATATCTGGGAAAAGCTCAGCTGTATAATTCGCTATTTCGGGCACCAGAAAGATACACGCCACTAGAACGGGAATTCCAATAATAATTACAGCTGCCTTCAACAAGGCTGTTGACACTCGTTTCATAAAAGCACCTCTCTTGTTTATTATGTTCTTGAGCTTAACACAAAATTTATCGTTTAACAATAAATATTTATCTTTTATAATCATCTATTTATTGTTTTTAAGTTCTATCTTAAAATTACTTCGTTAGATTTGAATAATTCCTGCTTCAACCATGTTTTTTAATTCTAAATTAGTTTACATAACTATTTTTATGTTTGTTTATAATAATAAAGCGATCAAACTGTTATTTGATCGCTTCAATTGCCTATCCAAAGAAATAACTAATATAGATCATAATAATTAACCCGATAATAAAGGAATACGTCGCTGGACGCTCATAGCCGTGACCGTGGGTTTCCGGAATTAACTCCTTATATACGATGAACAACATCGCTCCCGCGGCAAAGGATAGTCCGAATCCTATCAACCATGAAATATAAGAAGCTGTAAAATAACCAACGATTGCTGAGATGACCTCAACTAATCCAGTGATTGTAACAATTAGAATCGCGCGAAGTTTACTTACACTTGATTGTATTAAAAAGACCGCTAATATAAGTCCTTCAGGGATGTTTTGTGCACCGATCGCAATTGCTATCATCGGTCCAAGACCTTCACTTTCACTGGCATAGCTAAAACCAGTGCTTAATCCTTCTGGAATATTATGAATAAACAACGCGATAATAACGAGCAATGACTTAGTGTCAAAGTGCTTTACACTTTTATAACGCTCAATATCGATGTGTGGTACATTTTTTTCAATAAGATCTAATACAATGATTCCGACCAACAGGCCAATGGTTAGAATCCAAAGCTTTGATTCTGCAAGTGCTTGAGGAATTAATCCAAAAGTCGTTGCACTGACCATGATTCCAGCAGTGAATGCTACTAATATATCCTTCCACTTTTCAGATAACTTCTTAACAAATAATAATGGCAATGCACCAAGCACCGTCGCCATTGCTGATATAAAACTTCCTATGATTGCACTTACCATTCAGTTTGCTCCTTCACTACGAAATTCCTCCACCGTGTCGTGAAGATATTAGGAGTAGGCACAATAACTATAATATTTACGACTACTGTTATATGTTCCTATTCATTTTTAATACAAAGATTATCCATTCATTATAAATCGTTCAAAAAAGCGTGTACAGTACTATTATATTTCAATGGTCTGTTATAATATCGTTTCAAAAACAGTTGTTTTTCACTTTTATTTTACATAATTATTTTTATGTATGTTTCTTGATTGAAAGCAACTAGTTAATTATGTTAGCTACTACACGTAAAAACATGAATTACCTATACTATGCTCTACTTCATACGTAAATATAAAAGAACCGGCTGTAAGTTCTACAGTCGGTTCTTCTCGCTTTAATATTTTTTGAACGCATCGAGTACTTGTTCATATGGAAGCGAACCACCAAAAATCGATAATGCACTACCAATCGTTAAGCCGAGCTTACCTTTGCTAATTGCATGAAATAGCTCGATATCTTCAAACGATCTAGCTCCGCCTGCGTAGGTTGTAGCAATTGTCGTCCACTCGGTAAGATCACGTACGAGGCTTTGCTGTATCCCCGATTGCTTACCTTCCACGTCAACAGCATGCACTAGCAATTCGTCGCAATATTGTTCAAGCTCAGTAATATTGGCAGCATTCACTTCAAAATCACTGAATTGCTTCCATTGATTCGTAACAACATACCAGCGGCCGTCACGAGCTTTACAGCTTAAATCAATAACGAGACGCTCTTTTCCAACCTTCTCTACTATGGATTGCAAGTTATCCCAGTTCAGCTTGCCGTCCTTGAAAATATATGAGGTTACGATAACATGTGATGCACCAGCATCAATATATTGCTGCGCATTATCGGCATTGATTCCTCCGCCGACCTGCAATCCCCCAGCATATGCAGTAAGTGCTTCCTTAGCTGCTTCTTCATTGTTCGGACCTAGCATAATAACATGTCCACCGCGCAAGCCATCTCGCTTAAACAGCTCCGCATAATAGCTAGATGAGTGCGAGGAGACAAAGTTTTCGACGAGATTTGTATTTAATGTTTCTCCTACGATTTGTTTAACCTTCCCATCGTGAAGGTCGATACATGGTCTAAATTCCACCGTGTTTTCTCCTATTCGTGTTTCATTTTCGTTTGGCAGCTATTCGCACCTTTCCTTCGTAAAAGGATCGATATTCCCCTTTTTCGGTCCAGGCAACCCAGAGCATATAGCCACTTAATAAAACAGACAGAACTGCAATCATAATAAATATGCTATGAAGACTTTCATTCAAGTAACTGGAATAACTCGGGTTCTCTACATCACTATATAAGAACAGTCCAAAGATGACAAGACCTACAGCTTGTCCCAATGTACGGAACAACTGTACAGCTGACATTCCCGCTCCTCTAATCTTCTCAGAGGCTACCGTAGTTGACAGGATCATTAAAGATGTTAACAAAATACCAAATGAGAAACCTGAGCATGCTATGAAAAACATAATGACATAATAGGCTGTGTGAGTAGATATTGTTGCCATGCCAATACTTCCTGCGCATAAAAACAGACTTCCTAGTAAGATCATTCGTTTTATACCGTAGCTTACAGTTAAATTACCCGCTACAATCGAACCAAGCGGCCATAGAATTGATAGAGGGATCATGATGCTGCCAGACATCGTTGCCGAAACGCCTTTCACATGCTGCATCCACAGCGGTATATAGAAAATAATGGCTACATTAATAACACTAATCATAAATCCGCTAATAAGAATAAACAAAAACTGACGATTACTGAAAATTTCTAGCGGCATAAACGCTTCTTTTGCCCTTTTTTCAACGATACGGAATATAAAGAGCATCAATACACCCGCAGCAACTAATAAGAGATATAGTATACGATACGAGTTGCCGGTATCTGTTTCCACATATTGATTCAAACCAAAGAGTAATAGTATGATACCTATTGAAAAGGTAGCAATGCCCGCTACGTCAATACGAATATGCTTGCGTTCAGACGCTTTTGGCATATATTTATTCAGCAATAGAAGTGCGATAAAAGCGAAAGGTACGTTCAAGTAGAATATGGAGCGCCAGGACACATAATCAACAAGCATACCGCCTACGAGCGGCCCTAGTATACCGGCTACCCCCCATATACTTGATACCCAGCCTTGGATTTTGGATCTGAGCTCAAGCTCGAATAAATCCGTAATAATAATCATAGGCAGCGTAAGTAAGGCGGCGCCTCCAATACCTTGGATCGCCCTGAATATGATCAAAGATGGCATGCTCCAAGCGATACCAGACAGCGCAGAACCAACTAGAAAAATAACGGTACCTAGAATGATCATTGGTTTTCTGCCATATAGATCAGACAGCTTGCCAAACAATGGTGTTGCAATGACCATCGCTAACAAATAAATGGTATTCACCCAGCTGTACAGATGGGCTCCTTTCAGCTCTGAAGTAATGATTGGCATCGCTGTTGATACAATCGTGCCTTCAATTGCTGCAAGAAAAGTTGCGACATAAAGTGCAATGACTACTTTAAATCTTGAATCTTTTAGCATGTACTTCTTCCCTTCTCATGTTAATGAAACCTTTATACATTATCGTACGTATACTATATATTGCTTTTTATTTCCATCGTTAGGAGAATGATTGTGGGTTACGATCTTTTATTAGATATTATCGAGTATTTGGGACCGTTCGCACTGTTTTTAGTACTATGCCTCGGGTTAATTGGACTTCCGATTCCTAATGAGGCAGTAGCTCTTACTGGTGGGGCGCTAGCAGAAAGCGACATTCTACAAGCAGGGCTCGCCTATATTATGCTGACGCTTGGTATATGCTCAGCGATGACCTTCAATTACAGTCTCGGCAGATTTACTAGCAGTAAGCTCGGCACTTGGTTCTCAAGCAAACAAAAGCTTGGTGCATTCACTGAGAAATCTCAACAATTAATTGAAAAATACGGCTTATATGCGATACCAATAAGTGTTTTCTTCCCATTTTTAAGACATGCAACTCCGTACATTATGGGGATCAATCGATTACGTTTTACTCGTTTTGCCCTTATTGGATTTCCAGCGGCGATGATCTGGACAGCTATCTACTTTACGATTGGCCATTATGTAGGGGACAAAATACCAGATATCATTAAGATGATCAATCGATATGAAAATGCATTCTATATCATTGCAGCATGCGCAGCCGCTATCTTAATCTTATGGTATATTCGCAAATACAGATCGAAACGTGCTTCAAAGCATGAGGAAAACCATCAATCATCTATATAAATGTTAGCTGCATATAGAACATGAGTAAGCCGTATCAATCGATGATACGGCTCATTCGCGTAATTCATTTCAAGCTTTATTACTCCGCCGGCAACGCTGCCACACCAGCTTGAATTAAGCGCTCAAACAACTCGTCGTCTTCTTCGATTTCATCCTCTACACTAAGTAGCTGATCTTCATTACCAGATCCCGACAAAAAGAACAAAGCGTATCCCCAATCCTTGCCCCGCTTACTTTGCAATGTCATCTCATACGCCTGCTGATGTCCTTCAACTTCAAAATGAACGGCACCAACATAGCCGTCTTCTTTAGATTTTGTCATATGCGCATGAATGATCTTAACGTCCATTGAACCTTCCTCCCGTTTCTATCCATATGTCAACCTTCATGTAAGATAGCATGTCTATCCATTGATTGCAAGCGTTCGAAGTTGATGACGATGTAACGCGCTGGACCGTATTCGGCTTCGAATATGGCATGCGCTTGATGCGCTACAGTGCTCACGTACCAAAAACGTACGCTGCGCTCCTCTCTTTCAAGAGTCTGCCATCTTCTTGGTCCTGAACTCCGAACATTGAACCCTGATTGGAAGAGTGGTAGGTTCAAACGTCCGAAGTTGATGACGATGTGACGCGCTGGACCGTATTCGGCTTCGAATAGCCCGAATCGTATTAACATGCAGCACTTTTCCTGCATACACTATGCATACACCTAACTAACGGTGTATACCAAGCGAAAGAAGGTCGATTGTTATGGTCTTCGAGTTAACCGCGATTCATTTTATTTATTTATTTTTCGTATTCGTCATTATCGGATTTATGATATTTCGCAAAGATACGACGCTCATCTGTATTGCTGCGATCGTTACACTAGGCGCTTTAGCAACATTAACGATGGAAGGCTCAATAAGCGGCGTCTTTAACAGTTTTATATATGCAATCAAAGAGCTGCTAGGCACCATACTCATTATCTCGATTATTGTAGCACTGAGTCGTATTCTCATTCGAACAGGCATTAATGAAATAATGGTGGCGCCATTTACTACCTTTATGAAAACACCTGCGCACGCTTTTTGGGGCATCGGTATCATGATGATGGTTGTATCCTGGTTTTTCTGGCCTTCACCTGCCGTTGCTCTTATTGGTGCTGTATTACTTCCTGTCGCCGCTCGAGTCGGGCTTCCTGCACTTGGAGCTGCTGTAGCAATGAACTTGTTCGGACATGGGATTGCTCTATCCAGTGACTTTATTATTCAAGGAGCGCCGAAGCTTACAGCAGATGCTGCGGGCATTCCTGTAAGCGATGTCATGCAAGCGAGCATTCCATTAGTTATTACAATGGGATTAGTAACAACGATAAGCGCATATTGGATGATGAAACGAGATATACGTACAGGTAAATGGCAGGATGGATTAGTTGAGGAGGAGCCTAGGCTAAGTGCCGCTGTTGGCGATGGTGAAAAGGATCATTTAAGCTCTGCGGCAAAGCGAGTGCTTGCTATTATCGTACCGATCTGTTTTGCGCTGGACGTCGTAGCGATGTTTTTATTGAATTTGCAGGGTGGAGATGCTACTGCACTTGTCGGTGGTACGGCTATTTTACTTATGGTCATAATCACGATGCTATCTCACCGCGGGGCAGGTCTAGAAAAAGCAACGCAATATTTAATAGATGGCTTTTTATTCGGCTTCAAAGTTTTCGGGCCGGTCATCCCGATTGCAGCCTTCTTCTACTTGGGTGACAGTGGATTTTTCGCTTTATTCGGCGAAAAGCTGCCTGAGATTTCTACGGGTATCGTCAACGACCTTGGACTCGCACTTGCACATTATGTGCCAATCAATGAGACGGTGTCAGGTATTACATTAGCTGTAGTAGGTGCTATAACAGGGCTCGATGGCTCAGGCTTCTCTGGCATCTCTCTTGTCGGATCGATTGCCCTTCTATTCAGCAATGCTCTAGGAAGCGGCATAGCAACGCTAACGGCACTTGGTCAGATCGCGGGGATATGGGTTGGTGGTGGCACGATTATCCCTTGGGCACTAATTCCTGCTGCAGCGATTTGCGGTGTTAGCCCATTCGAGCTCGCACGTCGCAACATTAAACCCGTACTGCTAGGATTAGCCGTTACCACCGTTGTTGCGATCTTAATGATCTCATTTTAATTAAAATTCACAGATTCAGGATTTACAGAAAATCATCACACCATGCAATTCAGTTAACACTGAATCAATGTTGTTTTAATAGTAAGTCTTATTTTCAACGTTTCCTGCGAATCAAAAGTAAGAACACAGCTCCAAGAATAAATAGTACACCGACAACTAGGAAGATCATAACTAAACCTGTATGCTGCGTATCGATTCTGTCTACTAGCTCCTCCTCTGTAATGGTTTTCTCGATGTGATCTGGACTTAATGCATCATTACCTTCACTTGTAGTGGCGGTTGGACCATCTGAAGCTTCTGGAGCAGCAAGTTGGTCTGTGTCTTTATTCTCGTCGCTAGGGGGATCTTCCAATTGCTTATCAGACAGCTTTTCAGGCTGACCAAGCTCAGTGAAAATGCTAGACATATCTGCAATCGGTGTCGTAGCGCTGCAAAACGATACATGCAGCGCTCCATCGATTTCACTAGCAAACACCGCATAGCGTGTTCCTATATTGAACTCATAACCACAAGCATCTGAATATGGTGCAGTTAACACGTGAGTTTCACGCTCTGCTTCTCCTTTCCATATCGCTGACACCGCCAGCTCTACGTCCAATGTGCTTTGATCATGGTCTGTTTTGTCTACAACCGTTGCATCGAACACATGACTTTTCTTTTCCAGATCCTCTGCATAGGTGCTTTTCATGACACATGAGCAGGCATAGACTTTTTCAACTCCAATTAAGCTCAGCATCGAAAAGAGCATACAAACAACCAAAGACAGCATCATCAGCTTTTTCACGTTGCGAATAAACATACTAAAACCCCTTTTACTCTATTCTATCCATAAGAACGAGTAAAAGGGGTGAAAGGTTACATAGGGAATCTGAGCGCTAATTACATTGTACTGCTGGATGAACGATTCATATTCTAATCGCGGCACTTACGTTACTTCATCCATCAAAACAAACAACATCGGCTCTTCGCATATTCATTCATAAGGTCTAACTTTATTTCTCTTGCTGCTGCATCACTTGCTTTTGCAGCTTGCTCGGCCAAAACGACCAACGACCGCATACTTGCGTGATCGCCGGTACTAGGAACGGACGAACGATAAACGTATCAATGAGTACGCCAATACCCGTAATAACGCCAAACTGAACTAGGATCGTAATTGGCATTTGGCACAGTACGAAAAATGTACCTGCTAAGATTAACCCCGCACTACTGATAACCGCCCCTGTCTCTCCGACGCCTTCTTTGATCGCTTGCTTAAGCGGCATATGCTTAGCCTTTTTCCATATTCCCGAGATCATAAAGATATTGTAATCTTCACCGAGAGCAATAAGGAATACGAAAGCATAAAGCGGGATAGCTGCTTGAATCGCATCATAGCCCATTCCATAATGTAGAATAATCCACCCTAACCCCAAGGAAGCGACAAATGATACTAGCACTGTAATAACAAGATATAGCGTCGCGATAATAGAACGCAAATACGCAAGTAATAATATAACGATTAACGCGATGACGACCGGCATAACCGTTGTATTATCACGAATCGTCAATTGCTGCGTATCGTATTGTTCAGCTGTTTGACCAGCAATCCAATACGTCCCTGGTCCTGCTGAGCGATCCAGCTCTTGCTGCAGCACAGCAATATAGTCCATCGCCTCTATTGAGTACGGATCAATATTGAGCACAATATCAAACCGATGATAGCTTGAATCAATCTCACTCACTACTGGATCGGATACATGATCAACAAGCGAATCGTTGCCAAGAACCGTTAGAATGGCCTCCTCGTCTGCACCCTTCGTAATAACAGTAATTGGAGCTAACTCGCCTTGACTGAATGCCTCTCCAATAATGCTAAAGCCTTCGCGAGATTCCATATCCTCTGGGAAAGAGGATAGCAGATCGTACTTATATTGCGTTTGAGTTGCAAAAAATGCAAGTGCAAGGAGCACAATTGCGCTTGTTACGATAACAGTCCAAGGCTTCTCCGTAACAAAGCTACCAATCTTTTTCCACAGTCGATGAGCTTCCTTGCTCGGTTTCACTTGCTTGTTATGTTTTATAGCACGCTCTTGCTCCATTTCCTTCGTACGAGGGATAAATGGATAAAAGGAGCTGCGCCCGAAAATCGCCAATATTGCTGGAACAAGAGTTAAGCTTGCAAGACCCATAATAAAGATGGACAAGGAGAACGGAATTGCAAAGCGATGGCTCGAGCCATATTGTGCCAGCAGCAATGCAAGCAATGCAATAACAACGGTAAATCCACTCATAGCAATTGCACCTGAAGCTCCTTTGAATGCCGCAATCAATGCTTTACGCGTACTGCGCTCAATCTGTAATTCATCACGATAGCGCGTAATTAAAAATAAGCAATAATCGGTCCCTGCACCGAACAATAATACGGTCATAATACTAATCGTTTGCGAATCAACAGCAATCCAACCTTGCCCAGCCATCCAACCTAATATCGGACTTGTTACAAGATAGGCAAATCCCACACCAATTAGTGGTATAATGGCAAGCAGAGGTGAACGATAAATAAGTAACAAAAGTACTAGCACTAATAGCACCGTTGCGATAAGCAATACGATGTCCGCATTCAGGAATAAATCAGTCGCGTCAACAGATATACCGACTGGTCCTGTAAAGCGAGCTGTCAAGCCATCGCCAAGCTCAGCTTTAAATATATCGGAGCCAGCAGAACTATTAAGCGTCTCCTTTATCGACAGCAAATTGTTTTTTAATATCTCTGTTTCTGTTTCTTGTGTAAATGTAATCGGAACAATGATGGTGCTTCCATCTGACGAGACGATGCTTTCCAGGGCTGGAGCCGGCATCAGATGCAGCGGAATGACAGCCTCTTGCGCCGGAAGCGGTTGATTGGTTAGCTGCTCTGTTAGAAGCTGAATATTCCGGATATCCTCTTCCGTGAGCCCTCCTTCCCGTTGAACCGCTAATAAAGCGGGAACACCTGAAGCATTGGGAAAGTATTGCTGCAGTAAGTGATCGGCAGCAATTGATGGAGACGAATCCGTTAGGTTTTCGGCATTATTTTTCACCTTTTCATTTACACTTGGCAGTGCTAACGTTAATACTGCCACTAGTGCAATCCAAACCAATAACGTCATCCATTTGCTGACCTTTCCAGTAAAGAAAGCAGCAATGTTTTGAAGCATGTTAACTCCTCCATTTCAATTTCTAATTAATTATCTATACCGTTCAGTAAAATAATTATATATAAAAACTTACATAAAGATCAATTGCAATTTTGTGAATCATTGATGAAAGGATATTGTGACATGAACCAGCAACCTAAACGTAAGCCTGGCAGACCAAGGCTAGAGCAATCAGAAACAAAGATTAATATATTGCGCACTTCCTCCATGTTATTTATGGAGATTGGCTATGACAAAGTTTCATTAGAGCTTGTTGCCAAAAAATGCAGTATAACGAAAGCAAGTGTCTATTACTATTTCAGCAATAAATCTAATTTATTCACGGAATGTTTAACTTATGTAATGGGAATCGCATATAACGCTACATCAACGATTTTGAAGTCATCGATCCCGCTTAAACAGCGTCTTGAACAAATCGCCTTTAAGCAAATGAGCAATTCACATCTTGATTTTGAGACGATGATGCGCGATGCAGCGAAAGATCTAGATGAAGACCAAACACGGCAAATTCGCGAAGCAGAAGGAAAGCTTGAGCAAGCGTTAATTGAAGCATTCGAGGAAGCGATCGAACGTGGCGAGATCAATCCGAAGCATCAACCGATTATATTAGCACATTTGTTTACAGCGATATTGACGATGAAAAACCATTTGAACTTAAAACCGATTCCGCTCGAAGATATCGTCGCACAGACGATTGATATTTTTTGGGAAGGCGCAATACAGCAAACTAACGGCCAATAGCATATAAACTAATTCAAAAGCTAAAATACAAAGATGAAGGTTAAATCAGTTAAAACAAAAGGGGCTGTACAGAAAGTCATTGAAATCTGACTACTGGACAGCCCCCTATTAAAAAGCTAACTATGTATGCGCGATTTTAGTTCACAGGCATTGTAACGGAACTCTGAAGCCCTATTGCAGTATATCGGCCAAGTATCCAATTCTAACGGAAGTGAGGAGCGTTATTAGGCCAAATCCCTTCATTTTGAAGTGAAAATGAGTCAATAACGCCTCTGAGTTCCGTTAGCCAGTAATATGATCTTAAATCGTTGTAATAAGGTCTCTCTGTTCCGTTAGCCTTCGATCCTTCGATCGTTTTATATGGGTTGGGTCGAGCATATACGTTCTGCGTTTTGTTTTAGAAACTTTCTAGAAAGCCCCTCATTAAATTATTAATTAGTCGTATCCTTGTATGAATTATAGCAAAATAAAGAAAAATACAGCTGCAAGCGCCAAGCGATAATAGGCGAACCATGATAAGCGCAGCTTTTTCATCATATTGACGAACGTAACGACAGCAAGCATCCCTACTACGAAGGAAGCGATTAGTCCGATTGCAAAAAGCGGCCAATCTCCGCCAGATAACCCTGCACGATTATCGATTAGATCAAGCAAGCTTGCTGCTCCCATAATCGGAACAGAAACGATAAACGTAAATTCTGCTGCTGCTTTCTGACTTGTACCTGCAAGGATACCACCTGAGATTGTCGAGCCTGAACGGGAGAAGCCCGGCCATAGCGCTAAAATTTGAAAACAACCAATAATAAAAGCCTGCTTGTACGTAATATCGTCAAGCTCTTCAGCTGTAATCGTTACTTTACTGCGTTCCGCAACAATCATAAGTATTGCACCGAGTACTAGTCCGATCAAGACCGTTTCTGGTCCGAATAAATACTGCTTAATTAAGGAATGTGCCAATATTCCGATAATGCCAGCTGGGAGCATCGCAAGGATTAGATGAATAATATTAATCCCATTACCAAGTCTAAAGGTTAATATTTTCATAAAGGTCTTAAAGTATAGGACGAGCACAGCTAGAACCGCCCCGAACTGGATGACGACTTCAAAGGTTTTCGCCCGCTCCCCTTCAAAGCCAAGTAAATGTGCCGTCAAAATTAAGTGTCCGGTTGATGACACTGGCAAAAACTCCGTTAAACCCTCCACAATCCCCATAATAATAGCGGATATAATATCAAACACGATCACACACTCCTACTCTAATTTAGAATGAGAAAGTAACAAGCATCACTTGTCCTTTCTCTATCCTATGCATGACCGAGCCCTGACATTTCCTCATCTTGCTCTTCCACAATAATTTCAACACTACGAATTCGATTTTCATCTCGCTCGCGAATAATAAAGGTTGCTGAATCGTAAGTCCACTCTATATTCTGCTCCAGGTTCGGCTGCATCTGATAGAGTAAACCACCTATTGTATGAATTTCCCCACCTTCTAATTCCAAGCCTGTCATCTCGTTCACATCGGAAATTAAAGCGCGGCCTTCAACGAGAAAGCGCCGTTCATCGATTCGGTCAATTTCCACTTTTTCATCCGTATCGAATTCATCACGAATTTCTCCGACAATTTCTTCGATAATATCTTCTATTGTTATAAGGCCTGACGTACCACCGTATTCGTCGAGCAGAATCGCCATATGAATCTGTTCACCTTGCATTTGAGTCAAAAGCTTCTGAATTGGAATTGTATCCGGTACTGACATAGCTGGCTGCGTCAGTACACGAACATCCGGTTCATCATCGTCCTTGCTCATCACATGAAACAGAAACGCCTTCGTATTCAAAATACCGATAATATTGTCTTTATCGCCTTGAGCTACTGGAAAGCGAGTATAACGCTCTTGCATGATGGTATCGATCTTTTCTTGCCTTGAGTTTTCGACAAATATACAAACCATATCGGTTCGAGGAATCATAATATCACGGGCCAATCGTGTATCAAATTCAAATATTCGATTCATAAAGCCGTATTCACTGTAATTGATTTTTCCGCTTTCGTACGAATCATTCAATATGAGCTTTATCTCTTCTTCACTATGAGCTTCCGTCTCACCTTCGTATTTATAACCCATCATACCGGCTAGCGCATTGGCCGAGCCATTCAGTAGCCATATAAAAGGATAAGCTACTTTATGGAACATAATAATGTATGGAGACAACTTCAATGCCACTTGCTCAGCATTAACAATGGCTACTGTTTTGGGAGCAAGCTCTCCAAGTACAACATGCAGATAAGTAACAAGTAAAAAAGCGATAAGAAATGAAACAATATCTGTAATTTCCTTACTGAGTGGAACGTATGCGAATAAAGGATGAAGCAGTTTCGCAACTGTCGGCTCACCTAACCAACCTAGACCTAGAGCTGTAATTGTAATGCCGAGCTGACAAGCAGACAAATATCCATCCAAATTCGTCGTAACTTCGTTTAGTGCCTTCGCATTTTTCACTTCTTCATCCATTAGTTGATGCACACGGCTTGGCCGAACACGAATGATAGAAAATTCGGTTGCAACAAAAAATGCAGTAAGCACTAGAAGCAAGACGAATAGAATAAGGTTCACGTACATCTGAAGAGCCCCTCTCAAGTCCAATATACCGACTTAGCGTTGCCTCTTCCACTATGAAATATTCATTCGCTTGCTTAGCCTTACCGCTTGAATATATCGTAAGCTTTGCTATTCAATGTACAGTATGAGCTTACAACAGGTATACTAAGCTTTTACCACGGCGGTGTGTCGTCCTCGCGCGCGATGCTAGGCTGGTCTTCACCAGAAGCTGCTTCCCCATAACCCTGCTCCGCACTTTGCTCATACATTGACTCAGCCTCTTGCTCCAAACTCTTCGTACCGATCACTGGCAACAGCTCTTCTAGCTCAGGTGGCGATAACAGTTCAATCGGAGACATCCCTTTTTCAAATTGAATCGCGTCTCCTTCGATAACGGCTACGTATCTTCCGTTATGCTTGGCTAAGTGAACAGACAAGCCGAAGTCAGACAGAAGCCCTTTCACTGTAACGCTGCCAAGCTTAAAGCTCATCTGGAGGTCTTCCTTCTGCTGAACCAAATTATAGTTTGCTTCTTCTACTTGTTCTTGACTCCACCATTCCTGCAGTTCGCGCTTTTCGCTTGCTGCCCAAACCTCAATCGCATTTTCCTGCTCTGCACGCTCTGTGCTTTCCGTGTCCTGCCACTTCGTTTCCATAAACTGATGGACCATCTCAACAACCTGTTCACTCATCACTTCTGGAATTGGCTTTTCATAGCTGACATATTTCAAAAAATCCTCAAAATAACGTGCATGTGAAGCCTGCTGAATCTTCAGTTCCCATCGTTCAAGCATTCCGTCTTGCTCCATATGTGGATATTGAATACTTTTTATGCTTCGTGCACTAATCGCCATTTCAACTTCCGAGATCAAGCTTTTCTCGTCAGCAATACGCGCGATTTTCGGCTCAAAGTCACATTTTAGCACGAAAAGGAATGGCTCATCAAAAAATGTATTCAAAGTAGACAACGCCACGATAAACGCTCCACCGCGTACCGCTGAAGTATCCATATAAATACGTATCAATTCATCACTTAAGCTATGAAACCGCTCTTTGTCACCTGCTTCACGTATTCGTTGAAACAAGTTGTAGTTCGGGTTACTGTCCAGCTCATAGCCTGGCTCTACGATAAACATACCTACCTTCGTAGGTGGGTTTGGCGTATTCGGATGACGCTCCGCTTTACGCTTCACAATCTTAATAAACTCTTCATCTAAAAATTGCTTCAAGGCGCTGTCTTCATATTCATCACCATCCATCGTCTGGAAATGCTTAAAGGACTTAAAGCTTCCTGCACCTTTCTCAGTCTCAGAATCAATAACGAAAAAAGACAAAAACTGCATACGCAAATCCATTATAGTAACACTCCTGCTATTAAAATAACGATAAGGACATGAACAGCAATAATAATTGGCATGCCAATCTTAAACTTACGATGCTGTGTTTTATGTCGATGTGCCTGCATTCCAAGATATGCACCTACGGCACCACCTAAAATACTGAACAGAAAAAAGTGACGCTCTGGAATACGAGGCAGATTTTTCTTAGCAGCATCCTTGTCTTTCCCCATCAGCCAATACAAATATATGTTTAGAAAGAGTATATAACCAAAGAGCCACATTAACGTATTGTCCATCTAACTTCCCCCTTATCAAGTGCTGAACGCATAACAAATTTATTTTACTATAAGCGAGACGCAATTAGTAGACTTGCTATTTAAAGAAAAAGAGAGCTGCATCAGTTGCCAACTCTCTTGATACAAATTATGTTACAGCCCGTTTATTCTTGAATCAAGTGGATAGAGAATAAGATTAAGTGGGAATGAAGAGCCGGCCGGCGGTGTGAATTCAATCGTTACCTGCTCATCGCTTGCTTTTGTTTTAGCAATCGTCACCATTCCATCAAAAGGTGTTAGTACACCAGAGGAAGGCACACGCACAAACTGTCCATTGACTTTGAAGGCACCTTTGAATTGTCCGCCTCGTGCCATCACCATAATCGCCATATTACCGGGCTTTTTAATCGTCATATGGTAGACTGCCCCGTAATTACCGGAAAGAGACGTTTGTTCGCCGCGCTGTGGATCGTACCCTTTTAGAAACGGATCGCTTTTCCCATCTCCAATAACGATACGCTGCATGCGGTTATTGCCGACCTTACTCGCATCAATTGTCCATGTAATGTCCGATTGGTCAAAGCTGCCGCGTACATGTCCCGTGTAAGCAAGCTTCGGTAATGCTAAAGCGGATCGATCGATCTTGCTTGCTGCAACAAACGATACAAGCAATTCACCTGTCGACTCCACATCATACATCGTGTTAATTCCGTAGCCGTTATTAAAGGTAGGGAACTGACGATAAACGATTGTTTCACCGGGAGCAATCGTAAATGATTCCTTTTTTTCATTGTACATTAAAAAATCTATGCCAGACTCACTGCCGAGCAGCATCGCATATTTCGAAGGATACACTTCACCTTGATTCGTTGTTTTCAACGTTATCGCCTTCGTCGTGTTATTCGTTGCTAATATGGCAAATTCCATCGATTGCCCAGATATGTTCACGTGATTCGCATATAATCTTGCTTTGCCATTAATGCTGTCCTCGTATAAGATCCCTTGCTTCGTAATGTTTTCAGGACTATCACTCACAAGCAGCTTGCGGTCGCTTGAATACTGAACCGTTTTGCTTGCCTCCGGAATGGATAAGACTGAAGCATTAAACACACTGTCAGTTGCTTTAATATAACTGCCAGGCTTACTCGTATAAACACCATATTCAAACTCATTAAAGTTCACTTTATTCGTAACAGTAATCTTTTTAGTGTAAGGCTCACTGCGATTGCCATAACGGTCTATCGCAACAAGGGAAACCTCATGCTGGCCGGCAGTGAAAAAAGCGTCCTGCTTCCCTGTCCATGACAACGATACGCCTTCTGAGTCAGGATCATAGCTCAAGTCTGTATACGTAATTGTTTCACCAATCGCATAAGATGATTTATCTATTGAAAACTTGGCAACTGGAGTAGAGCCTAACACTTCATCATAGTTTTCCTCTGCCTTAGGCACATAAGTCACCATAACTTTTCGCTGGGCTGCTGTATACGTATAGCTTGCGCCCATATAGTCACATAGCCATGTAAGCTGCACCATGATACGGCCATTGATAATCCGAGCAATATTGTTATTTGGCATCTTTTTGCCGTTCACTGTAATGCTATTGTTAGCAATATCGAAGACGATATGATAGTCATCTGAAACTAATGTAACGTTTTTCGTTTCATTTCTGTAGGAAACCTTCATCCCAAAGGAATCCCCTAGGAATTTGGCAGGCAAATAGGATTTACCTTGTATCGCAATAGCAGGTGAATCTAGCTTAACTAGCTCTCCGTTGCGATAGGCATCCTGTTGATCTAAGTAAAATATAACTTGAGACGTCTTCGTTGCAGCAGCATGAGCTGTTCCTTGAGCAATAGGTGCCAAGGTCAACGCTGCAACACAGCTGACGCATGTTGCAAATGCAAGTAATGTTTGCTTCATTGTAATCTCCTTGATGCTTATAATTGCTGCTGGGTAGATACCGCTGTATAGATCGAATGATAGACTGCTCTAGCAAGCTGACAGCCTAGTGTTGTCGCCGTACCAGCGTATTGATGCTCGTTATGATAGCAACTTGCTTGGCTAACCGCTAAAAACATAGCATCTGTCGTCGTACCCGTTGCGATGCTGTTTGTTTCCTTATCGACGATCTGAAGATCTGCAAGTGCTGCACATTTCGCTTCAGTAGCCGTCATCATAGCATTGACCATTGCAGCCTGACTCATTCTTCCATCAATCCATATAAAGAGATTAATGGTGCCTGCATGGTATCCTGCATATGTAATTCGCTCACAACCAGCTCTAGCTGCGTTAGAAGTGCCAGCTGTCGCCATTACTAGCAGCTTAAAATCTTCTTCTGACCATTCACAAAAAGCAGCATGAGTCAGCTTCGCAGCTGTCATAAAGCCAGCAGTTTCCTGCTTAGACAACTTCACTTGTTCTAGCCACTCGGCAAACTCGAACGCAGGAGCGTCACTAGAATAATCTAGAGGCACTCGAACATTAGCCGCAGCACTTGCTTTCGTCATTCCTCCAGCATATACAGCGTTGCTTATCACATCCCACAGCGCGTTACTTTTCATTATAATGCTCGGTTCTTCGTAGTGCACATCCACATTATGGATACTGCGAGCATGATACGTTGTTGCACCGCTGCGGAACGGCTGCACAGCTTCAATTGCAGAACTATGATCGGTTTGCGACATTCGGCTCTTCCTCCCGATAATCATTCAATACGTCTGCTAATACTTGTAACAGCCTATAATTGTTTTCTCGTGATTTAATCGCGAGTCTAATGTATCGATCCGAAAGCCCTCGAAACGTTCCCGCATCGCGAATAAGAATGCCTCGCTTGCCCATAAGTTGCTGCAGTTGCCTGCTATTCGTTGAATAGTTCTCGCCAATGTCAACAAGCATATAATTCGTAACGGTTGCGTACGGCTTGAGCCCAATCTTCTTAAGCTCTTCCGTCATCCAAGGGATTTCTTCAGCTAACCAAGCCTTCGTCTGTGCGATAAACTCCGTTTCTTTAAAGGCAGAACAACCAAGCTTTTGAGCTAAAGAATTAACACTCCACGGATACTGGAGCTGTTTCAGTGCGCGAATGACATGCTGATCGCCCATCATATATCCTAATCGTATTCCAGGAATGGAGTAAAACTTCGTCATCGAGCGAATGACGAACAGACGCTTATACTTATGCAGCCACTGAATCATCGATAAACGTTCTTCTTCTAAGTGGAAATCTAAAAATGCTTCATCCACTACAACCGTGGCTCCTTCCTCCAGCAAATACAAAATGTGCTCGATCGGAATAAGTGTTCCTGTCGGATTGTTGGGATAACCGAGCATATATAGCTCCGGTTGCTCGCTGTCATGAACTTGCTTTAACTGATCTAATGTAGGTATAAAACTCGTTTGTTCATTCGTCTCAATATAGATCGCCTTGCAGCCAGCTTTCAATATCGCTTGTTCATATTCTACAAAGGACGGAATCAAAAGAGCAGCCTTCTTGGGCTGCAACTGACGAACAATGAGATCGATGAGCTCTGCTGCTCCATTTCCTACAATAATGCGTTCTTCTTCTTGCTGATGTCTATTCGCGATTGCTGTAATTAGCTCTCGCTGTACAGGATCAGGATAATGAACGATCTGCTTCCAGTATTCTTCAATCACTCGCTTAAATGATTGAGGAGGACCAAGTGGGTTCATATTCGAGCTATAATCAAGTAACTCTTCTTCCTTTTTTCCAAAAAGCTCAGAAGCCGATCGCAAGTCTCCACCATGACCGTACTTTTCTAGCATTACAATTTACTCCCTTTCAACGAAAAAAGTGCAGTATCATCGCACCTGCACATTCATAGTTTTCGCTATAGTATTTTATTTTCATTATAAGATGCTGTAGATGAATATAACGACAAGCATCACATTCAGCGCTTCGACGATTTCATTCATCGCCCCATATGTATCACCAGTTAAGCCGCCGAGCTTGCGCTTAAGCCATTTGGCAATTAACCAGCCGACGATGGCGCTACATACTGGAATTAAAAGCGACAACCATACATAATACAAGTTGCCTCCGATTATAATTACATAGATCATTAATGCCATTAAGTATATAAACAATGAGATCGCAGTAGCAACGCTCACGTATTGAAGCTTAATGCCATTAAATAACTGCCCAAGCCCGCCTTCTCTTGCCGGTTTCCAGCTTGAGATGCTAATGACCATCCACCAGCGGCTCCACATGCAAGCAGCGCCAATCGCAAGCAGCAGCCATGTAATCCCTAGCTGGTGCTCTGCATACTGCTCGAACAAATAATACAAGCCGGCAAATTTCAACAGCAGAACAAAGATAGCGGCTAGAATCCCATAGGATCCAACTCGGCTGTCCTTCATAATGTCCAGCATTCGCTCGCGGCTTCTTCCACTTAGCACGCCATCTGCCGTATCCATCAGCCCATCGAGATGCAGCCCTCCCGTAAGGAAAACCCACAGCAGCAACGTAAGTACAGAAGCGATCATAGGAGGGGCAACGTAGGTAAGCAATGCAGCTGCTGCGCTCACAATAACACCAAGCACTACTCCAACTACAGGAAAAAAGATAACGCTGCGCTGAAGCGTCTTTTTATCAAACGGAATTTCTTTCGGTATAGGAATTCGGGTTAAAAATTGAAACGCTGCAATACAGGCATATACATATTCCTTTACTTGATCGCGTTCAACATTAGCCACGCTATCATCACCCCTGCCAACACTAGAATAGAAACACCATATAGAATCACTACACTCTTCTTAATATGAACAGCGCGCAGCATTTCCTTTCCCCAGCCCATAATCGCCCGCTCCTGCCACACACCAAAATACCGATTGCGTCCTCCGAGCTGAATACCAAGAGCACCTGCAGCAGCAGATTCAGGGATACCACTGTTCGGACTTGGGTGACGCTTCGCGCACGTAAACATTGCCTTTACTGCGCCTCCTCCGTTATAGCCTGGAAGCAACCAGCATACAAGTGCAATACAAAAGCCTGTTATACGCGCTGGAATATAGTTAAGTATATCATCTATTACTGCAGAGCATTTTCCAAAATACTCATATTTTTCATTCCGATAGCCTACCATAGAATCTAATGTGTTCGCTGCACGGTAGCACATTGCTAGTGGTGCTCCGCCAACCAATGCCCAAAGAATCGGGGACATAAAAGCATCAACGATATTTTCAGAGACCGTCTCTACTGCAGCTCTCGTAATCTCTGGCTCCCCCATAACCTCCTGATCTCTACTGACGATATATCCAATATACGTTCTTGCATCAGCAATATTACCTTGAACTAACGGGTTGTATACGAGCATTGCAGCATCTTTCAAGCCTTTAACTGCAATCGTTGTCGAGATGAACCATGTATTCACTGCATAGCCGAGCCATGGATGTATCCATGCACTAATGAACAATACAGCAAGCATAATGCCAGTACTGAGAAGCAATGTGCTCATCGTTAGCAGAGACCCTCGATAGAATACCAATCGGCTTGAGCTAGCTGGATTCATTTTACTTGGATAAAGCAAAAGCTCAGCTTTTTTAATCCACTTTCCAATCAAAATGACCGGATGCGTGAGCCACTTGGGATCGCCGACAATCCAGTCAATAATAATGGCAGCGGCAATCATAACACATATTTCCTGCAAGCTATAAAATATCATAGCTCCTCCCACTGAAAAGCAATTCGCTTTAGATCAACCGGTATGCCTGCCGTTACAAGAAAAGCTTGCTTACAATGGTGAGCAATCGCTTGATTCAAGCGCCCAGCCTCATCACGATATTTGCGACTTAGCGCATCCATCGGTACGATGCCATCACCTACTTCATTACTAACGATAATAAGCGGATATGGATACAACTTAACCTCCTCAGCTAGCTTTTGAATCTCAAGCTGAAGCAGCTCCTCTCGTCGTTCTTCCGCTTCAAGAGCAAAAAACCAATTACTTAACCAAAGTGTTAAGCAGTCAACAAGCACAACGCGATGCTGCATCTCGTCGCTCGAGCTGGCACGTAGCTGTTGCAGCGTATTAGACAACTGAAGCGGCACCTCTATCGTCTCCCAAAGAAAGCCGCTGCGCAATCGATCAGCTTGATGCTTTTGAATACGCTCAGACATTTCATCATCTAACGCCTCAGAGGTTGCAATATAAATGCCGCTGCTATACTTTTTAGCTGCAAGCTGCTCAGCAAAATGACTTTTACCACTGCGTGCTCCGCCTGTTACAAATATCGCCACAGTACTCGTCCTTTCCTTAACTCCAATTATACGATAAATCGTATCCGTGTTCGCTACTGGTCGTTGCGACCATCTATACCGGCACTTGAGAACGTCGCCATTTCCTGCATTAGCTTCAATGCGGCATCGATAAAATGAAAGCTCAATACAGCACCAGTTCCTTCTCCGACGCGCAGATCAAGCTGTATACAAGGCGATAAGTCGAGCGCAGAAAGCGCAAAGACATGCCCTTGCTCCTGAGATTGATGAGAAGCGATCATATATCCTTTGCTGGCACCTGCAAGTGCTGCTGCAATTAGCGCTGCTGCAGTCGAGATATAACCGTCCAAAACAACCGGACAACGCAGCTTAGCCGCACCAAGAATGACGCCTACCAAGCCAGCAATCTCAATACCTCCCACTTTGCTTAATACATCTAGTGGGTCATTGCGATCAGGCTCATTAACGCGAATCGCTTGCTCGATAACCGAAATTTTGTGCATTAGCATATGATCGGATATGCCCGTTCCTCTCCCTGCTGCTTGCTCCGCAGAGATTCCTGTCATAACAGCAACGATCGCCGCGCTTGGCGTCGTATTGCCGATTCCCATCTCTCCTGTTGCAAACATACGTGAACCGCTTGCGTGCAGCTTCTCTACTAGCTCAATGCCTACCGCAATTCCTTCAATCGCTTGCTCTCTTGTCATCGCAGCGCCTTGCGCCATATTGCGGGTACCGTACATCACCTTGCGAGACACTAGCTGTTCATGCGCTAGCTCTGCGGCTACACCAATATCAACACATACAACATCCGCCTGAGCAGCTCTAGCCAGTACATTAACGGCTGCTCCGCCCTGCAAAAAGTTATGTACCATTTGCGGTGTAACCGATTGAGGAAATGCACTTATTCCTTCGTCACACACGCCATGATCTCCTGCCATAATAATGACAGTACGTTTAGATAGATCAGGCCATAGCTCTCCTGTAATTGCTGCCAGCTGTGAAGCTGTATGCTCCAGCTTGCCAAGACTGCCTGGCGGCTTCGTTAATTGATCGCTATGCTGCTGTGCTGCCTTGGCAAGCTCCTCGCTTGGAGCTTGGATGGATGAAAGGTAAAGCGATAATTGTTCTTCTGTCCATTGCTTACTCATAACCAACTCTCCTTAAATTCTTCATATTACCTTCGTGTTATCAAAAATTACGATTAAACTACTTTTGAGAGTGCTTCGCTGCACTTGAAGTGCTCGCTTCGGATATACCGATATCCTTATTCGGCTGCAACAATAGCTGCGGTACATGCTGCTCCGGGTGATTGATAATGAGTGTATTTGCATCATATAGCGCAGTAATATTCGTAGTTGTTAATACATCCGCTGCTGGACCAGCTGCAAGCAATCGGCCATTGTCGAGCGCAATTAATTCATCGCAATACAAGGCAGCAGCATTCAAATCATGCAGCACCGCGATGACGAGTAGCTTCTGTTTCTGCTGCCACTGCTGAACAAATTCCATAATCATTTGCTGATAGCCGATATCGAGATAAGTTGTAGGTTCATCTAACAGTAATATGTCCGGCTGCTGAACGAACACTTTTGCTAAAGCAACGCGCTGCCGTTCCCCACCACTTAATTGCTCAAGCGTACGATCTGCGAATGTAGTTAACCCCGTTAAGTATAAGGCCTCTTCGATCAAGTTGTTACTCTGCTCTGTATCTCCGCCTAGCCAACCTTGATACGGAAATCTCCCCATCGCTACCACTTCTCGTACCGTGAAACCTAATGCGGGAAGCCCACCCTGCTGCAACACTGCGATACGCCGAGCAAGCTGTCTGCGCGGAATATGACGGATTGGCACATCATCAAGCAGTACTTCACCACTTAACGGTGTAAGAACACCAGCTAGCAATTGAAGCAGCGTTGATTTACCTGTTCCATTGGGACCGATAATCCCATAAAAATTCGAAGCGGTGAAGCTGTAGCTGAATTGATCAAGCACACTGCGTTCACCATAGCGATATGAGAGCTGATCGACTTTCATCATAGCGATTGAACACCGCCCTCTCCAGATTTACGTTTAACAAGCAAATATGTAAAGATCGGAGCACCGATTAGAGCAGTGACAACTCCAAGTGGAAGCTCTTTAGGACTTAGGACAAGCCTTGCCGTAGTATCTGCCATAATCATATAGATCGCGCCGCCTATAGCTGACAGCGGAACGAGCAATCGATAATCGGGTCCAACCATTAGCCGGAGTAAATGCGGTACAACTAAGCCTACAAAGCCAATTACCCCTGATACCGATACAGCTGCTGCGGTTAACAAAGTACAAACCATTAGCATAATGAGCTTGCTCCGTTCAACCTGCACACCAAGATAGGAAGCTTCTCGTTCACCAAGTGCTAACAAATTCAATACTCGGCTATACATCATCAGAATCGGAAGCGATACGACGACAAAAGGAATGAGCAGATAGACATGCTCCCAGCTTTTCATCGCGATTGAACCCATAATCCAAAACAATATTTCATTCACAACTCCGTCCGACAACGACACCATTAATGAGACGAAGGAGCCTAAAAAAGATTGAATGATGACTCCGGCGAGCACTAACGTTTGGATCTGCATCGTCCCTTTATAGCGCGCTAGCATAATGACACCGGTAAGCGTTAGCATTCCAGTAAGAAATGCTACAACAGGAATCGTCCATAGGCCGATTAGCATTTGATAGCCCATTAGAATAATGAAAGCAGCACCAACCGAACTGCCTGATGCAACGCCAAGCGTATACGGATCAGCAAGCGGGTTACGAAGCACGCCTTGAAAGCCTACTCCAGCAAGCGCAAGACAAGCACCGACTAATGCCGCTAGCAGTACACGCGACAAACGAATTTGTGTAACAATTGCAATTTCTCCAGCACTGTACACTGTATCGGCTTGATCAGTAAACGGCAAACTAAGCCATAAAATATGCCATACATCGACAATCGACATGCCTGACGATCCTAATGAAAGTGCAATAATTATCGTTACGAAAAGAAGGAGCATTGCTGCTCCTCCATATAAGATCAATTTTCTTTTCATAGATTAATTAAACAGCTCTGGGTGAATTGCTGCAGCAATTTCCTGCAAGCCCTCAACTAGACGCGGGCCTACACGAACTAGCGGATCGTTGCTAACCATAACCATACGATCGTTTTTCACTGCATCAATAACATCCCAGCCAGGACGACTCATAATACCAGCTAGGATTGAGCTTTGCTCCTCTCCAAAATCAGGGTAAATAATAACTTCAGGATTTTTAGCGATGATTGCTTCACCGTCAACTTCATACCAGCTTGGCTGCTCATTGGCAACATTGATACCGCCTGCAATCGTTACAAGGTCATCAAGGAATACCCCGCTGCCAACTGTATATCCTGGAGAAAACTCTAAGTATACGCTGCGTTGTTCAACGCCAGCAAGCTTAGTTTCTATGTCTGTTTTCACTTGCTTCATGTTATTTGCCACAGCTTGAGCATCTGCTTGCTTGTTTAATAATACCCCTACCTGCTCAATATGAGCAACTGTTTCATCATAAGTAAGTGGGTTAGAAGAATAGACAACCATCCCCAGCTCGCGCAGCTTGCCGACTGCCTCTGTATTCATACCACTGTTTGCTAACACTAGATCAGGGTTGAGCGCAACGACTGCCTCGATATTAGTTGTCATATCTCCAACTTTAGCAATGCTTGCTACTTCTTCAGGATAGTTGCTATATTCATCAACGCCAACGACGATATCGCCAGCACCAACTGCAAATGCAATCTCAGTTTCACTTGGAACGAGCGTCACGATTGCATCAGGCTGCTCTTGCAATACAACCTCTTGACCAGATATATCAGTAACCGTCAGTGGATAAACTGTCGCTTGAGCGGCATCTTCCGTTGAGCCTTCATCAGCACTTTGCTCGTTATTGCTTTCTACATCGTTGCTTTGTTCATTCACTGCTTGAGAGTTTGTTTCTTTCCCTTTATTCCCATCATTACCGCATGCTGCAAGCAATAGCACCATACACAACATAATTGCTAGCCATTGAACAATATTTCTCTTATTAGAATTCATTTTTTTCTCTCTTCCTTTACTGTTTTCTCTTTACAAACAAAAAAAGCGTCCCCATGTTGGAGACACTGCGCAACAATCATTTCTACGAAATGATTGAAAAAATGCTGTCCAACACCTCCTAAATCCCCCGTAGGAATATGCTCGTACGAACTTAGGCAGTTCTCCTGACTTCGATGAACAGCGCAGCAGCCTTCCCAGCTTTCGCCAGTGGCTTATTGCTTCGCCTGATACATTCGTATCCATCTTTACAGTGGCGGGTCCGTGCCGGAATTACACCGGCTTCCCTTTTCATCTATGTGATCTATCGTTCACTTGTGCAAACAACTTGTCCAACACATAGAACCTAAGTTTTACTATGAATTTGTACTATATTACTATACACATTCCATATGTTGCTGTCTACGGATGAATAAAGAACAAGCCAATGTGCATATAGGTAGTGATGTACATTTTACTGACAAAGGTGGACTGCGATATGGAAAACAAACGTCGCAAGCCGGCTCCTGCTCTATTACTTGCCATCCTCATTATAGTGGTAGGAATCATCTTTTCACTAACAGCTCGATCAAGCCAATCTTCTGCCATTGCAGAAGCGTCAGATCATTTGACGCTCGATGATATTATCATTGAGTTACATTCGCCAACGCCTACTCATCATGCACTACAAGAGAGCGAATTTATATTGAGCATTAACGCTAACGATGACAAAACTATCGAGCTTATTAACCCCACTATTAAGCTGGAAATGCTTCATATGGATTGCGGTATTGTATCATCTTCACTGTCATCTACCTCTCAAGCAACATACAGCGTCTCAGCAGCCCCTCTAATGAAAGGTACCTGGGTTGCAACAGCGAGCTTTCAGCTGGAGGGACAGTCCGATGAGGTGCTGCAGCTCTATTACAGATTCGAAGTGCTTTAGCTTTAACCAAAAAAGCCTTAACCGAGTGACCGTTACTCAGTTAAGGCTTTTTGTGCAAGTAGTCAGTGATTACTACTACTAAGTGATCTCAATATTCAGCTTATTGGGTAGCTTTATATTCATTATGAACGTAATACTCAGTTTAGTGAGCAGCCTTACACTCATAGTGAGCGCAACGTTCAACTTACTGAGTCAACGTTATCGTTCTTGTTTCTTTATCGAATCCGATAAACAATCCAAGCTCATTGCTCACTTCGCGCAGCGGGTAAAGTGCTGGATAGTTTCCATCAACCTCTATAATGCTCGAAAAGGATACAAGCTTACCGTTAAGCATCATCGTGTTGTCATCAATATCTGTTGGCTGTGGCTTAAGCTCAGATAGTAACTGCTCCGCTGTTTTATCTGAACGACCTCCGTTGATGCGGAAGCCAATCGTGTCCTCCGGGCTGTTGATCCCTGACTTGATCGTGAACGATGTGTTAATACCAAGCGTATCAAGAATACTGAGCAACCGCTCACTATATGCTCCATACGGGAATGCAATAACAGAAATGGTATTGCCTAATTCCTCTTTCAGACGTTGCTCCGCCTTGCTCAGATCCTCCGTCACTCTTGCCGTATATTCTTCATCTGTCTCCACTCTATCCTCTTCCGGGAGATAAAGATTGCTAATTGCTGATGGCTGTTCAATCCCTTCAGCATTTATCGCACCGTATACATGCATATCGTACGTATGATTGTAAAAAGCGATGTTATGCTCCTTCATCTCTCGCATCTGCTCCCAGGAAAGCTTTTTAATGCCCTGAATGGTCGGATCGTCAACACCCGACACAATAACAAAATTAACAGCAGGATAATTGAACTCCTTTAATGCAGGGAACGCATACGTATAAAAGTTCTCATAGCCATCATCGAACGTAATTAATACAGCATTATTAGGAACTTCGCCATCTTCATGAATAAATGCGACATACTGCTCGATGCTGATCGGTACAAACCCTTCATCCTTCAGCCATTGCAAATGCTCTCTGAATTGCTCAGCAGAAATGATGCTGTCATCAGTAGACTCCTCCATAATCGCATGATACATCAATACTCCAACTTTATTCGAATAATAAATGCCATCTTCCAGCTCCTCGCTATCTGCTTCTAGCTCACTCTCATCAGGAGTTTCAAAGCTAGCTCCAAGTGTATCTGTAATAAATGAAGCGGGAACATACATGACATTGTTTTTATCCACCAAGCCCGAGTCTTCAACTTTAACCCCATTGAGCACTAATGACGGTTCAATGGTATTGCTAGTTGCAGTGATGCTTGAACAAGCAGAGATAAGTGAGAGCATTGTAAGTAGAATAATTGCTTTTAATAAATTGTACTTTAGGTTCAACGATAACGCCTCCATACTTGTTTTTGTTATTGCTCAGTAT